>Ga0255758_10001073_pt1 | contig 29081 bp, 28 predicted proteins | sample 011ome_24_FD_179958 | JGI IMG/M metagenome (GOLD analysis project Ga0255758, IMG submission 179958) | Coastal salt marsh microbial communities from the Groves Creek Marsh, Skidaway Island, Georgia - 011513CT metaG (version 2) | ecosystem: Environmental > Aquatic > Marine > Intertidal zone >... | reverse complement strand
CATTTTATTACTAGCTTAGCTCTTGCTTTAATATCTTCTTCTTCTTTTTCCCAATCATAGAATGTATCTACCCAACGTCCTTCTATTTCATCTAAAATTTCTAAATATATTCCCAAAAGAACCGCAAAAGTAATGGTATCACCACCCAAAACAGGTATATTAAAAATACTAAAGATGGTATTAGGTATTACAATCAAGGCTATTAAATAAAGAGAATTAATGAAACTGATTTTAGCAAGAATATCAGTTAAGGTTGCAATTGTCTCACGCCCAGGATGCATTGCAGTGAAACGTCCCCCCATTTTGTTCACACTTTCAGCTAAATCTTTAGGGTTAATAATTAATAAAGCATAGAAAAAACTAACTCCAATTATTGCTGCAAAATAGACGGGCATATAAAAGATATTATCCGTTGAAAAAATACCACCTACATCTAATCCCAATGTTAATGCAGGCGGCAATGCAGAAAGTATCCTTCCTGGTAAAGAAGCTATTGTAGACGCAAAAAATAAAGGACTAACCCCACAAAAGCTCAAACGTAGAGGAAGAAATGCTTCTGATTTTACTAGTTGACTGCGAAAAGGAGAAAAGTATACCATGTCAATAGGATATATTAACTCATGATAGCCCACAGCTACAAGAACTAGAATCACACTTAATATTAAAAATAAAATGTACCCTAAAGATATATCATATTTCCAAATATCTTGTGTCATATAACCAATATCTTTACATAAAGATATTGAAATTAAAAATGATGGTCCATTACCAAGACCATATTCAGTTATCAATTCACCTATCCACATTAATAAAATAGAACCTGTTGCTAAGGTCACACAAGTACTAAATCCAAAACTAAATCCTGGAGTATAAGCATAACTTTGCATAGAAGAAGCAGCACTAATAGACTGAAAAGCAGCCATAAATACTGTCAAATTACGTTTTAAAATAGCTACTTGAGTTCTTCCATAGGCCGCTTCTTTTTTCTGTAATCTTTCTAAACGAGGAATTAATGGACTAATTAGTTGAATAATAATAGATACACTAGTGTAAGGACTATTACCTAGGTAAAACATACCCATATGAGAACTATTTAATGGTACGAGATTAGATTGAGATCCTTCAATAAATGAATAACGAAGCAAAGGATAATCAATACCACTAATTGGTATACCATCAAATATTCCTATTAAAATAAGAAGTCCCAAAGTAATAGATACGCGCTTAGGAAAATCAAACAGATTATAACGAGCTCTCATTGTTAGTTAGATTCCTTAATCTTTTAACTCTATATATAGTAAAAAAATATTTTTATTAGTTATTAGACTAGGCAATTTCAAACCTACCAAAGATAACACAAAACTTCGCCGCCCAGCCCTTGTAAACGTGCTTGTCTATCTGACATAACACCTGAAGAAGTGGATAAAATAGCTATACCTAAACCACCTAATATACGAGGTAAATTACGGGCATTAACATAAACACGTCTTCCTGGTTTACTTATACGTTTTAAACAAGTGATAAAAGAATGTTTTCCATTACCTTCATACTTCAAAGTCAAAACTAAATATGGTCTATTATTTATAGATATTTTTTCCATATTATCAATAAAACCTTCATCACACATAACTTTTGCCATAGATATAGTCATGCGCGTAGCTTCAATGTTTACCATTTTATGTTTAGCCAACATTGCATTACGAATACGAGTTAACATATCGGCAATTAAATCATTTGTCATAGCTTAAACTAAAGCTCCTGTTATTTTTTTTCAAAGGGCATTCCTAATTCTGTCAGCAAAGTAAGAGCCTCTTTATCTGTTTTTGCAGTAGTTACAATGGTAATATCCATTCCACGAATTGCATCTATTTGGTCAAACTGAATTTCAGGAAACATTAATTGTTCGTTTAATCCAATTGAATAATTTCCACGTTTATCAAAACTAGAACTAGAAATTCCTTGAAAATCTCGTATACGAGGTAGCGCTAAATTAATTAGTCTTTCTAAAAAATCATACATCTTGGGTCCACGTAAAGTGACGGACATACCCACAGGCATACCTTCGCGGATGCTAAATCCAGCGATTGCTTTTTTAGATGAGTTTAAAATAGGACGCTGACCACAAATAGTAGCTATTTCATTTAAAGAATTTTCCAGGGACTTGGAATTCCCCCCTGCAGATCCTAATCCTCTATTAATAACAATCTTAGTAATTGTGGGAATTTCATGGATATTTTTATAACTAAACTTTTCCTTTAAAACAGGTCTTACTTTCTCTAAATAATATTTTTTTAAAGTATTAGACATACTTTGACTCCATTTTTATAACCATATAAATAAAAGAAATACTTTTACATTTTGTTAAATTTAATCTATAGTACTTCCGGGGCCAAAGATAAAATTTTTGTGAAATTCTTATCTCTTAATTCACGTGCGACTGGTCCAAAAACACGAGTACCACGTGGATTACCATTATCATTGATAAGAACAGCTGCATTATCATCAAAACGAACCCATGTACCATTTTCACGGCGTAGACGTTTACGAGTACGTACAACTACTGCACGAACAACTTCTGATTTGCTTACAGCCATATTAGGTAATGCGTCTTTTACTACAGCAATAATAGTATCTCCAATACTCGCATATGTACGATTTCCCCCTCCGATAACACGTATACACATCAAGCGACGTGCTCCGCTGTTATCTGCAGCGGTTAAATTAGTTTGAGGCTGAATCATATGATAAATTATAAATTTATAATTTACTAAAAAATAGAACGTTATAAGCTTTAAGAACGAACTAAAAATTTAGTTTTTACTGGCATTTTGTAAGATGCGATACGCATCGCAGCACGTGCAACTTCTTCTGAAACTCCACTCATCTCAAATAAGATCTTACCAGGTTTAATAACTGCTACCCAAAATTCTACTGCTCCCTTACCAGAACCCATACGAGTTTCAGCAGGCTTTTTTGTAACAGGCTTATCTGGGAAAATACGAATCCATAACTTACCACCTCTACGGGCATAACGTGTTATAGTACGTCGAGAGGCTTCAATTTGACGGGCATTAATCCACCCTGCTTCACGAGATTGTAAAGCAAATTCTCCAAAAGCTATTGTATTGCCAGTTGAAGCAATACCTCTTTTGTGGCCTCGATGATGTTTACGAAATTTTGTTCGTTTAGGACTAAGCATGCTCTTCGATAATTAAATTAAATTTTAAAATGATTATGTAATAATCTATTAGATGTGTTATACATAGCCTAAAATATTAAGCTACCAGCTCATCACCAGGCATAATCTCACCATTAAAAATCCAAACCTTGATGCCTAATACACCGTAAATAGTCTGTGCACGTGCTGTTGCATAGTCTATATTAGCACGTAAGGTTTGTAACGGAACTCGGCCCTCTCTCATCCATTCAGTACGAGCAATTTCAGCACCATTTAGGCGACCTCCAATTTGAACTTTGATCCCTAAAACTCCAGCCTTATTTACTTTTTGTACTGCTTGACGCATAGCTCGACGGAAAGCAACTCGTTTCTCTAATTGCTGAGCAATACTCTGGGCAACTAAAAAAGCATTTAAATCTGGTTCTTTAATTTCATGAATATTAAGTAGAATACGTCCGTCAATTTTTAATTTATTCTTTAAAAATTGATGTAACTCTTCTATGCCTGCTCCATTTTTTCCTACTATTAAGCCTGGTCTTACTGTCCAAAGATGAATATCTATTTGGTTACCACGACGTTGAATTTCAATGCGTGCTAAGCCAGATTCAGAAATCTTATGAGTTCCGTATTCAAATTTATTAATAGATTCACGGATTCTACGATCTTGATCAACTAATCCACTGTATTGATTAGGTTTTGCAAACCATTGTGCAGAATGTTTTTTACTAATACCAAGACGAAATCCAAGAGGATGTATTTTTTGTCCCACGAATTATATCCTTATACTTTTAGATAATCTAGTTGCCCTCACGAGATTTAACGATGATAGTTAAATGGCATGTAGGACGCTGAATAGCATAAGCACGACCTTGTGCTCTTGGTTGAAAACGTTTTCTAACTGTACCTTGATCGGCATAAGCTTCAGATATTATCAGATCGTCTCTTCTAATATCGTAATTATGAGAAGCATTTGATGCTGCCGAATACAAAGTTTTTAAAATGGGCGTACATGCTCTGTAAGGCATAAAGCCTAAAATCAGTAAAGCATCTTTATAAGAACGGCCCCGAATTTGATCAAGGACACGTCGTACTTTTGTAGGAGAAATAGGAATTTCTCTTGTAATTGCCTTAGCTTCCATAATTTAAGGTTACCTTAATAAACGAATATTGACCTACGATTCATATAGGTTAGATATAGATAGCAGTCTGATTTAGAAAAAAAGTTAACAAAAAGTTAATTTTAACGACGTCCTTTTGTATCACTTTTAACATGACCTTTAAAAGTACGCGTTGGTGCAAATTCTCCTAACTTATGACCTACCATTTGGTCTGTAATAAATACAGGAATATGCGTACGACCATTATGAACTGCTATTGTGTGACCTATCATAATTGGAAGCACTGTAGAAGAACGTGACCATGTTTTCAACATATTACGTTTCTTCTCTTTATTTAGTTTTAAAACCGCTTGTAGAAGACTTTCTGCCACAAAAGGTCCTTTTTTTAGAGAGCGTCCCATTCGAAATTAATTAATTGAGTATATAAACGAACTAATAAAACAACCTGTCAAAGTTAAGCTTTAACTTTTATTTTTTTATTTAGAACGGCGAATTATTAGACGATCACTATATTTCTTTGGATTACGTGTTTTTGGGCCTAAAGCTTTGTTGCCCCATTGATCGACAGGAGCTGAACGTCCAACTGGAGCTCGTCCTTCTCCACCACCATGTGGGTGATCGCAAGGATTTTTAACAGCACCTCGTACATGAGGACGTCTTCCTAGCCAACGGCTACGACCCGCTTTACCAAGAACAATATTATTAGCATCTATATTGCCAACTTGTCCAATAGTCGCCCAACATGTGTTATGAACCATTCTCACTTCTCCAGAGGGCAATGTAAGAGTTACATAAGAGTTTTCTTTTGCCAAAATCTGAGCTGAAGTACCCGCAGAACGAACCATTTGCCCTCCTTGACCTGGACGAAGTTCAATATTATGAACTTGAGTTCCTAAAGGTAAGTTAGCCAGAGGTAAACAATTTCCAATACTAATAGGAGCCTTAGAGCTAGTTATTACTTGACTATTAATTTCAAGTCCAGCTGGATGTAAAATATATCTCTTTTCTCCATCTTGATAAATCAAAAGAGCAATATTTGCATTACGATTAGGATCATACTCGATGCTACTTACACGTGCTGGGATATCTAATTTTAAACGTTGAAAATCAATAATACGATATAAACGTTTGTGCCCACCACCTCGATGACCACTTGTAATAACTCCACGATTATTACGACTTTTAGAACGTTGATAACCATGAATTAATTTCTTTCTAGATCGATTCTCTTTCACTGGTGTTAACTCAGAAAATTCCGAAACACTACGATGACGAGTCCCAGGTGTGTAGGCTTTGTACTGACGAATTGCCATAAATTCCCCTACTTTAAATATTTATTTAATTGGTAATCTGAGGAAAACCAGAGATAGTATCTCCTTTTTTTAAGGTAACGATTGCTCTCTTAGGTCTTGCTATATAAACCTGCCAACGACCAAATCTACGCTTTTTACGTGGAGGACGATGAGTATTTACTGCTATTACTTCAACATCAAATAATTCTTTAATTGCTTTTTTAATAGAAGTTTTTGTTGCAGTAGGTGCAACATCAAACGTATATTGATTTTGAGCTAGAAGTCCTAATGACTTCTCTGTTATTACTGGAGCATAAAGAATATCTGTATTCAGCATTAGTTGCTGTGCTGCCATGGCTCGTTGCTTAAATTATTTTTTAAAATATGTTTATCTGTAAAATAAATAAAAAATCATCAAACAGATTTAACAATTAATAGTGATAGTGTTAAAATCACTACTCTTATATTAAATAAAAGCATATACATGCAAAACCTTTTTTTGATAAATTTTATTTTAGCATACCTGTAAAAAATTAATATGATTCTATTTTCTTGATGTGCCAAGATACGGAGAGAGAGGGATTTGAACCCTCGGTACAAATAAATCGTACAATAGATTAGCAATCTACCGCTTTCGACCACTCAGCCATCTCTCCATAGTTATATAAGTAATGGAGAACTAACAGTAAATACCTAAATATGTTATAAACCTATAGTTCTCCAATATCTTATGATCTTTTATGTTAACAATTAATCTTAATTACTATACAATGCATTACCTAAACGTAATGCTAAAATAGCAACTACTAAAGCAACAAATAATGCTGCGAACACCTGAATATCAGAAATTGGCATACTCTGTCCTCAAATTTTTAAACTTTTCGGATTTTATAAAAATCTACAATTCTATAAAATTATAAATTGCCACCACGTGCTGCAAGAAGACCAACAATAATTGGTCCAGATAAAATAACTGCTCCTAAAGCAGCTAAAGTTGCTAGAACATTGAAATTTAATGCATCCATAAATTACCCTTTATCATTTTGTTAATTTTCCACTTCATATCGGAAAAATATTTAATTTAATTCAATATAAAGTAGATTAGGTTCTACGTATTTCTTGTAAGAAATTATAAATTAGAAACCACTACGTCCCCATACCACAAGAGATAGAGAGAAAGTAAAAATTACCATTAATCCTGCCCAACCTAGACTAATAATATCCATAGAAGATTCCTATATCGTGAGGTTTAATATTATATTACCAAAAGTATTGACTTTTACCAACATCTCCGACATTATACATGTATATATCTTATAATTAATATAGAGTTATAGAGATTATAATATATAATTAATTCGATTAGTTATTTAGATTCAGGATCAGGTAATTGTTTTTTCTGTATTAAATCCTTAAGTTTTTCATATACCGAAGAGTAATATCCAGAATTATAATCAATAATAAATAAATTTTCAGATCTTGGTTTATTGTAATTAGTAAAGAATCCATAGAAAAATAGAATAGATCCCCAAATAAACACAAGATTTTGAATAACTTTCAAAGTTAAAAAGAAAATTATTTGGATAGTTGCAAACAAATCTATCTCGAATACTCTCGCTAGATACGAGATACTAAAAGAAATTAATGAACGAAGCAATATGTATCTTAATTTCATCATAAGTTTTTATACATTTAATATAAGATTACATCCTACATTATAATATATAATGGCGATATAGCCAAGTGGTAAGGCAGGGGATTGCAAATCCTCCACCCCCAGTTCAAATCTGGGTGTCGCCTTATTTGTTAATTATACTCATTTAAAAGACAATATTTATAAAGACACAATACTGTTTAATTTACATTAAACAGTATTGTGTCTTTATAAATATTGTCTTTTAAATGAAAAGAGTTACTTTTTCTGGAATCTGTATACCTTCAACTAGATTATATTCTTCTAATTCTTCAATTATGAAAAGCATATCTGAGTAGTATAACACATCTTTCCTAACAAGCTCTTCAGCAAATCTATCAAGAACAAGACGATTTTTATTTAATAAACGAATTGCCTCTGCTATACATAAAGAGGAAACTGTAAGGATCTCATTTTCCACCAGTGTATTTATAGGGTCACTAATAAATGATCCTTCATTTGATAATGTTCTATTATTCTCAACCCATGATGGATCTTTAGTATAAAAGTTTTGCGGGGATTGTTTGTATTGAGATGGTTCAATAGGCACTATACCTATTTCGGACATTCCACTATCTTTTATCATAGTACGAAGGATATCAGTAGCTAATTCAAGATCATCGCTAGATATAGCAGTGGTGTCTCCATAAACATAAATCTGTGATGCAATACCGCCTAAATATCCAATAACATGATCTCGCAAATCTACACGATTAAGGAGATAACGCTGTGTGGAATAAAATTGGATCCAAGCTCCTCTCATTTTAGTCTTTAAATCAATTCTTGTTAAAGGTTCATGGTTAGGAAGCAGTATAGATAGTAAAGCACGTCCAGCCCAATAATAAGCATCCATTCTTAAGCGAGAGCTTCCTAATGCATCTTTCACGTATAAACTAATTGTATGTGGGTTAATTACATCTAAGCTATTTAAATCAATTTGTGTAAATACCAATCCATCTTTTACTATTTTTTTCTCTGCAGGCCCTCCTAAAATAATAGTTTTTAGTTCTGGAGTATAATAATGATTCATTGCTTCATGAATTCTTTCCAAAGATAATTTATCTTCTCGTTCCGTCATCATGTTCAAAATAGCTTCGCCGAATATCGTTGCAATTCCCCCACCACTCATTCCAGGTGTTTCAAGCGCAATTAAATAAGGATCTACATCAGGACCTAAAAGACCGTTACCATATAAATTGACAATTTCTGTTCGATCGGATAAAGATGGTAAGCCTAAAACGATACTACGTTCAATACGACCAGGTCTTAATAATGCTTCGTCTATTAAATGTCCACGATTTGTTGCAGCTAATGTCAAAATAGTATATTTATTAGCATCAATACCATCTATTTCAGTTAAAAGCTGATTTAAACATCCAATAGCTTCTTCTTTATTCTCTTGATCCAAACTCTTTTCTTCTTCTTGATCTACAGTCTTTGTACCAACAACTTGATAAGCCGTAACTTCTAATTCATTAACATTTTCCTCTGTATTTACTGTTGTATTTTGCTCAGTTGGTAAAGTAGAACTAATTCTATCTCGCTCTTGATTAAATCTCTTCATACCTTGGTGCGTATTAAGATCTAATGAGTCAATCCAACTTGTACTAGTTTTTCCTGTTTTTCCTGTTAAATACGTACGCTGCATTGCGAATGCATCTATTTCATCTATGAAAATGACACAGCTTCCTTTATCTCTAGCTGTTTTATAAATCGCTTTTATACGTTGAGCAGCAATACCTTTCTTTTTATGAAGGAGATGTGCACCACTTTCCCATATAAAAGATACTGCTGCTTCTCCAGCAATTGCCAGAGCTAGTAAAGTTTTCCCAGTTCCTGGGTCACCCAGGAATAAAATCCCTTTAGGTATTCTTGCTCCCATTTCAACATATTCTGGCGCATATGTTAAGAAAGAAACAACTTCTCTAGCTTTTTGTTTCTCTAGATTCAACCCAGCAACATCGCTAAAACGTATAGTAGGTTGACTTGTATTGATAATTAAATCTGGCAAATTCTCAGGCATCTTGTCAGATAATAAAATCGGTAAAAAGAACAACTTACCATAATAGGAAATATACATACCTACTGATAAAGCATAAGGTATAGTAAAAATCATAGCAGTAAGCATCCAAAGAGTTTGAAGGATACGTGTTACAACAGGTTCGTGAATTGTTATATTAGTCATCATAACAGCTTTTCTAGTATCATCTTCTTGAGCTGTTATTAAATGTACTATAGACCCTAATTCAGAAGGCGAGATATAAGGAATAGGCATTACACCTTCACGATATTGGTAAAGGGTAGAAACTTTAGGTAAAGCTTTTGCCATTAAGGTGCGCCCGTATCCTCGCTGAATTGATATTGGACCAATCCCATTAGAGATCAAAGCATAGTCAGTAAGTGGGTATTGCGTATTACCGGGAACAAAAGGTTCTCTATTTTGATTAGGATCAAAATTAGGAATATCAATATTCTCTGTTCCTAATCTATACTGTCTAAATTTTACATTCTCTTGTGGTAGTCGAATAATATATTCATGTCTACCACGAATACGACGTTTATTTAGTTTTAATGCCATTTCATCTTCTGGCTCAAATTTAGGACGTTGCGCTTCTACATTTAGATTTCTCTTTGTCCCTGATTTTACATCAGCATTAATAATGGGGTCATACCCTGCTCTTCCACCAGCAAATTTATTATTTTTTAGACGTTTTCTTTTTACTCTCTTACTGTAGCCTTTATGTCTTAACTGCCAGTGGCCTGTTGTAGCTAAATCATCTAGTTCAGGCTCTCCAGAAATAATATTACCAGTACCATCTAAAGCTCCAATATCTTTGTGATTTCCAAATAAATCAATATTTAAACATAAACTTGAAGAATTATCTGTTTCGTATGTAGGAATTTGAGATAAATAAACACTATCCATAAAACGTTCATTTGCTGAACGCATACGATTTCTTTTAGTCACTTGTTTATTATATTTTCTAAATCGACTAATTTTAGGTTTTCGTGCAGTACGTATAAGATAAGATGTTTTAGTTAAAAAAGGTACATTAGTTACGTGCTCTCTTTTGTCAACTATTGAAGTTTCGTGATCTTTATAATCATCAAAGTCTTCTATATCAGATTCTCTATATAGATCATCTAATTTATACCCACTGTATTCCTCATTCTTATCAAAATTATTTAAATTATCTTCTTGTCTGTTTTGATTATTATTTTCATTAACTGAAGATTTATTTAATCCATTGAAACCAAATGGTAAATCATTATAAATAGCCCTTAAATCTTCAAAAAGATTCTTTTCTGTATCTTGAGAAGGATTAGCTAACTCCAAAAAATCTTCTTTCCATACATTTAAAATAGAATCTTGTTTAACATCTTCTTGATTTCTGTATCCAAGCTTTAATTGGTATTCATCAAAATTAAATGTAGATGAATCTAAATATGATCCATGTATTGGATAATTAGCAAACATTTTGCTTTCACTTGTAGAAGTAAAATAACGACCTTTAGCTAATTTAGTCTTAGAAAGCTCCGCTACGTAAAGTTCTTGTACGGAAGGCTTTTTAATAGCTTCTAATGGAGGTAAGTTCTCAGACACTCCTGTCAAGTCTGGAACAGAAAGAAGTAATTGTTCATTAGGGAGTTTATCTGTGCGTTTTACATTTTCAGTGAAATCACTTGGAATTTCTTCTACCTGCCCCTGTATAACTTGAGGAGCTAGTTCATCTTCACCATTTTCACCATTACTACTCGTCAATTCACCATTCGATTCACCATTCGATTCACCATTAGTTATTTCATTATTAGATAAAACACCATTAGATAAATCACTTTCACTAAGTAAAAGGGCATTATAATCAATAAATCCATCATCATATAAGTCAGTAAAGCCAATACCGTTGTTTTGATCACTACTAGATAGATCACCATTGCTTTCTCCAGCCCCGTTGCTTTCTCCAGATTCATCATCCTGTACCTCCATTACCTTTTCTTTCGTTTTATACTCAGTTAAGTACTGCTCTACTTCTTCAGGGAAATTTGCTCTATAATTATTTGATAAATAATTATGTACTTTCGTCATACGATATTTTTTAGGTTTAGCTCCCTTACGTCTTTTAAAACCAACATATTTACGATAAACTGGATTAACCATATCTTTAGGAAATTGTCCTAAAAATGTGAAATGTAAATAATTCTCCATAGATGTTAATATGTCCGCCTCTACAGCTTCATGTATTAAACAATCATCTTCTAACCATTTTCCAAAGAAACTCTCAATTATATCAACTGACATATGAGAATCAACTTCCTTTTTGTGAAGATCCCATGCTAAAAGATCCCATGGTAAATAAATGTCTTCTGGAACAGGCTTGTCTAAATAACGATGTTGACGACCTATTTCATCAAAGTACGGACTTGGACGTGTTGTAAGAGTATTCTCAAACCCTTCCCACCATTCTGGTGTCTTTCTCGGATTAATATTATTAGGAACTAAACGACGTTTTAAAGCAGAATAAGGAGAACGAGGTACACCCACACTATCTGGTCTACGTTTAGAAGATAAAGGATATGGTACACTCTTTGGAACTTCTAATGATAATCTTAAACGGGAACGTAAATCATTGGGTCCTGCATGTAAATTGTCAACAAAGAAATATACATCTGGTTGTTTTGTAAATTCAGAATAAAGTTTTGTAGCTTTTCCGTTAAAATAGGAGCTACCACGTTTTTTACTAAGGAGTTTTTTTGTAAGTTTTTTCCCTAATTTATTCCATTTAACGTTTCCGTTATAACCAACAATAGAAATACCTTTCTTATTTTTAAGGGTATTTTTATAAGGTTTATATAGTAATTTATTAGTAATTAACTTATCAGTTTTTCCAAGTGTCCATAGTGTTTTTAATCTTGACTCCCCTACATAAGTAGCTATATATTCATAAGGGTTATTACCATAAATAAACTCATGGAAATCTTTATTCTTTAAAAATTCATGTTTAAACTTACTTTCGAATTTATCATATCTATACCACCACGCATAAATATCATTGAAACGAATTAAATGTTCATGAAAATAATTGCGTAACACAGGATAAACTCTAAGTAAAGCTTGAAAATTTAATATCTGACTTTTTCTATAATTTCTAGTTGCTAATAGATCTAGTGTACGATTTTTGCGATCTTTTGTTACTTTTTTCTGATGCTTAAGTTTCGTACGTTTCTTTATACCAGATATACGTTTTTCATTACGCAATTTATAAACATCATATATTTCTCTTTGCTTTCTATTGACTTCCTCTTGAAACTCTATAGCTGCTCTACTGAACCAATATTCTTGTTCTTTAGATTGACTGTGTGCTGTTTTTATAGATTCATATCGTAGATTACTGGTAACAGTATGATTAGTTACATTTTTAACAAAAGTCCCTTCTTCTTTATGTTTAAGAATAAAAGGCTTTAAATCACTCATTTCATTTCTCTGACGCCAATGGCTTGGAAATTGCAATAATTGGGCGTAGAAATAAGGATGAAAGAAACTGTAACTTGAAGGAAATACTTTGTCCATCTCTAATCCAGATTTCAACATTGAATCACTTAGTTGAAAAGACTTGGACCACAAAGGCTTATAACTAGGCCATAAAGAGTGATCAATATAATAACTAGCTTTATATTCGTTATATCGATTAGCTACATAAAATTGAAGGTTATAAGATGGTAAATAGGCAAATATTTCTCTCAAAAGACGATGAACAAGACCTGATCCTAATTGTTGAGCATAAGATGTATAGTATTGTGAATAACGTCCGTAATTTTCACGTGCAAATGCAATGAACTCTGTTCGTGAAGGATAAAGTGTAAACCATCTACCCAAAGTTGTAGTAAAAGTTTCATAGTTGGTAAAATCTAGTGTCTTAAATTTGACAACCAATTTTGACTCATAATCACTAAATCTAAGCAGCTTTTTACTCTGTAAGTATTTTACCCAACTGCTACCATTGAAACTTATAGGTATACCTAAATCTTTTGCTATCTCTCGCGGCATACCAAAATAATCTTTTACAGCTTGTCTAGCCTGATTAAATTTAGCTTGTGAAGTAATTACATGTAGATTAGAAGCTTGACGAGGCCATATATCTCGAATACCATCTCCACTAGTTTTGTAATTCTTAATCACAAGATTATTCTCTGACATTTTTTGTACAACAGATAGCATTTTTTTAGCTTTCTTACTGTAAAGTCGATATTCAGGCGCAGGAGTTAAAAAGATTCCTTGGAAAGTATTTAATTTTGTCGGATCTAATTTTTTATGTTTTACTTCATTAAGATCAGATTTCCATTGAGAATTATTCTCAGCCAAATATTTAAAATTACCTTTTTCAGCCCAAGAGCGCAATTCCATTTTTCTAGCTCTAAAACCAGCTCCTTGGGCACGAAAATGAGTTGTATAGAATTTACGATAATAATCCTGACGTTGAGAATCATGCCAAGATGGATCATATGGAATCTTAGGATCTTCTAAGTCATATTGATATTCAAGTCTTAAGCGTTGATTACACCATTCACTAAGACCTGGATGGATTAATTTGTATCCATACCAAGCATAAGGAGTAGCTTCTGGACCTAGTGTTTTTAAACCAAGCCAAGAATTAAGAATTGGCGTTAGAGTTGCTACAGTTTCATCACTAAGACCTGCATAACCTACAATAGCAGTACGTTCTAAATGGGGATATTCAACATCTACAAGATTTTTGTATAAACTAGTGTGTTCGTAAATATCAAGAGTTTTAACACGATGTTGTACTAAATATTTTTGAAAACTTCTAAAATCCATCGAACGTCTAGAGCTAATACCTCTGTTGCCTTTATGTACAGAAGTTATTGGTGGTCCTTTTACAGCATTTCCCAGGACAGGGGTACGTGATGGTAGAGGAGATACTTTTGTTGTTAGATAAAAATAAGTCCCAGCCATAAAAGGTATAACTAATATAATTAGGAAATATTCAAAAGTATCTGTATACTGAATCATACGTCGAATACCAAGTCTTATAGAAACTTCATTAGTACTAATCAACAATCTAAGTTTTTTAGTCTTGCTTAAAAGCGTCTGTAAGGGGCTCTGAAGGCCCAAAATGGGCTCATTTTCTTTATGAAGGTGATCTTCTAGCATATGTAATAATTTATTTAAATAAGGCGAATATGACGGAGAAGGAGGGATTCGAACCCTCGGTAGATTGCTCTACACAACATTTCCAATGTTGCACCATCGACCACTCGGACACCTCTCCATCGTTAATAAATAATCTAGTATTTATTGTATAGTATACATAATACTACAAAATACAATAAAAAGTAAAATTTAAATTAATTAATTTAAATTTTACTTTTTATTGTATTTTGAGGTTTTTTTATGATAAAATTTAAGTATGGTTTAGAGAGTATAGTAGAAAGGGGTCGATGCCCGAGTGGTTAATGGGGGCGGATTGTAAATCCGCTGGTTCGCCTACACTGGTTCAAATCCAGTTCGGCCCAAATTGTTAGTATTAATAAGTATAGTTTATGGCTTAGCTTGCTATCGGATTTGAACCGATGACCTACGGTTTACAAGACCGTGGCTCTGACCAACTGAGCTAAGCAAGCTTATATCTTATTAATTAAATAATCAAAAGTATAATTCATCTACAATAGGGGTAGAGGGACTTGAACCCTCACGATCGCAATAATCAACGGATTTTAAATCCGTAGCGTCTACCAATTCCGCCATACCCCCTAGTATGTCTCTTAGTATAACAAAATGTTTTATTATTTTAGAGTAATATAAAAATTAAAATAAATACTTATTGTAATTTAAGGATACCTAAACCCCTGAAAGAGTTTAGATATCCTTAACGGAAACTTACAGAAGCTTGCCATACAAAAGCTAGTAAGAAGAAAAGAAATGGAATAGCAGGCATTACATCAATCAGTGGACTGAATGCAGCATACGCTTCCGGTAAAACAGCTAGAAAGTTCATAATTTCACCATATTTAGCTTTGCAAAGTTGCGGTACAATCATAAACCCTAAAGGGCTATAACCGATATATCTTATGATAACATAATAAAATTAAAATACCTAATAGTAAAAACAATGTATATCGTTCGATCTATTTTTACTGTACTATATATGATATATGATAAACTTCTTTATTATCTTTTTATAACTAGAGAAATAATAAACATATGAAGCCTTTATGGTGAAATTGGTAGACACGCCGATCTCAAAAGTCGGTCCTTACGGGTCCCGGTTCGAATCCGGGTAAGGGCAATAATAATCAAATACTTAATATAAGTTAACTAAAATATATTGATAATTGAAAAATTATCAATATATTTTAGTTTTAGCCTTTTCTGGAGTAATATTCTATCACTAATAGTTCATTGATAGGTAAACCTACAGAATTGCGATCTGCTTTACCTTGAATATTTCCTTCTAATTTTTGTTTATCAAAAGCTAAATGAGTTGGTAATTCTAACATTTTAGGTAATTCTATAAATGATTGTATTAATTTTTTAGAATCACTTTTATCTCGAATTGTTATTGTATCGTTTAATCCACATTCGTAGCTGGTAACATTTAATCTTTTACTATTTACTAAAATATGACCATGACTAATTAACTGTCTAGCAGCAGGAATTGTTGGAGCTATTCCCATACGAAAGATAACATTATCTAAACGCATTTCTAGCAAACTTAATAAAGTTTGTCCTGTAGATCCTTTAATACGACGAGCACGACGCACATATCTTAGTAACTGTCTTTCAGAAAGTCCATAATTATAACGCAATTTCTGTTTTTCCTTCAACTGTGTGCCATATTCAGAAGATTTATTACCAGCTTGTCCGTGTTGGCCTGGAGGGTAATTTCTACGAGCTACTTTACGAGTTAAACCGGGCAATTGACCTAGTCGGCGTACAATTTTTAATTTTGGACCTCTATAACGTGCCATATCTTATCTTTATGTTTAAAAATGTAATTAATTGAGTCTTCCTGATAATCTCATTAAATAATAAGAGATATTTAAATTGATTCTATCATATTAAAGATAAATATGCATCAATTAGTATCCACTAGATTTTATGAATCTAAGTAACTGTAATAAATTGACTAGCTACATTAGTCCAATTCAAAATTGGAATAGCATAGATTCCTATAATCCAGGATCCCACAACTCCAACGATAATAGTTATTTCTATAGGTTGTATGTTAAATAATGACCATTGACGAGTTTCATATTCTCTAACTTGGTTTCCTCTATTTTCAATACTTTGAGTAAACATCATTTTAATAATACGCAAATAATAATAAATAGAAATTACACTAGTAATTAAACCCACAATAACCAATAATTGATACCCTTCATACCAAGCAGACCAAAAAAGGTATAGTTTGCCAAAGAAACCTGCAAGGGGTGGAATTCCTCCCAAAGAAAGTAAGCATGTAGATAAGGCAAAAGCTAATCCAGGATCCTTCTCATACAGACCAGCATAGTCGGAAATTTGGTCTGTATTAGTTTCATTGCCAAATAGAATAACACATCCAAAAGCACCTAAATTCATCAATAGATACATGATAAGATAAATCAGCATAGCTTGATAACCTTCTTGAGTATTTAGAATAATGCCCATTGTCATGAACCCTGCTTGACTAATTGTCGAATACCCTAGCATGCGCTTTATACTAGTTTGACTAATTGCAGCAGTATTACCAAGTATCATACTACTAACAGAGAATAACATTAGTAGGTTCTGCCATATTACGTAAGCTGGTTGAAAGATAAAAATTAATAACCTAATAGTGAACGCAAAACCCGCCGCTTTGGAGCCCACAGATAGAAAAGCTACCACTGGACTTGGAGATCCTTCATATACATCCGGTGTCCATTGATGAAAAGGAACTAGCGACAATTTAAATGCTAAACCCGATAGGATCATTAAAAGACTAAATTTGTAAACTAGGCTATCTGTTAAATGAGACGTCAGTAATAGAATATTAATACTATCGAAACGAATTTCACCACCTGTTAATCCGTATAATAATGAAAATCCATATAGTAAAAATGCTGAACTGGTACTACCAAGAATCAGATATTTCAAAGCAGCTTCATTTGAGCGATTATCTTTTTTCATATAACCTGATAAAAGGTAAGAAGATAAACTCAGAGTTTCTAGACTAACAAATGCTGTTATAAAATCATTAGAACCTGCCAGCAGCATACTACCTAATGTAGCAGTTAACAAAATAGTAATAAATTCAACAAGCGCAGCTCCACTATCTTTTATATAATCAGCACTTAATAAGAAGCTTAACCAAGCTGTAACTAAAATTATTATTCTAAAACTAATAGCAAGTATATCTTGTTTAAAAGAGCCTAATAAAACAATACTAGTTTGTTCTGTTACCACTGGCCATTCTTTTATCAAGAATAATAAACTAAAAGCTAAACCTATGTTTGTTAAAGTTATTATAAAAGGTAATCTTTTTGTAGAAGACAAAAGATCTATCACTAAAAGTACTAATAAGGTTAATATAATTATGGCTTCCGGTAATAAACTATCTAAATGTAGAGTATTTAGCAAAAAAACAGAGTTCATAATAAATTCCAATAGATAATTGAAGAAATTAATATAATGAATCTTTATTCTGTATTAACAACTTCTAAGGTTAATACAATTATACTCCTATAAGATTGCAAGATACATTAAGACTTTTATTTATTTTAAAAAATATTAAAAATTGACATAAACTAAATTTTATGTAATAATATTCTCAGACTACGACTTAAGGGGCTGTAGTTCAATTGGTTAGAGCACCGCCCTGTCACGGCGGAAGTTGCGGGTTCGAGTCCCGTCAGTCCCGTATGTCAAAATTATAATAAGTATTGAAAATTCTGACACCTGCAGTCATACTCAAAACTACCTCTTATTATTGCTGCTACATTATGTCCTGACAAGATTTAAAGAGACAATATTTATTTGACTACAAGCTTAAATAGTATTATATCTAATATTTTATTTTTATGCAAATAAAATTTGAGCTGACTTTTTTAGCAAAGAGGAAATAGAGCGAGAAAGTTTCTGGTATGCTTAAAGAAGAGATAGCCTTTTGGCTATACATATATAGGGGTGTTTATATGGTATATAGTGCGGATAGCCTTTATCAACTTGCAGAAGTTGAAGTAGGTCAGCATTTTTACTGGAATATTGGAGGTCTAGTTGTACACGGCCAAGTTATGATGATGACATGGTTAGTTATTGCTATTCTGCTTCTAGGTACTCTAGCAGCGACTCGTGATATGCAAGCAGGTATTAGTAGTGATGTGCCAAACATTAGTACTGGTCAAAACTTCATGGAATATATTCTGGAATATCTTCGCGATCTTACTAAAGGGCAGATTGGAGAAGAAGACTATAGAAGTTGGGTACCTTATATTGGTACTCTTTTCTTGTTTATTTTTGTTGCTAACTGGGCTGGGGCATTATTACCACTACGTGTAATTGAATTACCTAACGGTGAATTGGGTGCACCAACAAGTGATATTAATACTACGGTTGCATTAGCATTAATGACATCTGTAGCATATTTTTATGCCGGAATTAGTAAGAAAGGTTTAGGTTACTTTAGTCATTATTTGGAACCAATTCCTTTTTTATTACCTCTTAAAGTGTTAGAAGATTTTACAAAACCTCTATCTTTAAGTTTCCGTCTCTTTGGTAACGTATTAGCTGATGAACTAGTAGTAGCTGTACTTGTTTCTTTAGTTCCATTAGTGGTTCCTTTACCTATCATGGTATTAGGTTTATTTGCTAGTGCAGTTCAAGCGTTAATTTTTGCAACTCTTTCTGCTTCTTATATTGGTGAAGCTGTAGAAGATCATCATTAATTTTTTTAAAAAATTATAGAGATTATCTTGTTGAAAAATAAGATTTACAGTCATAATCTTAAAAGTTTAAACTTTTAAATTTAAACTAAACATTATAAAGCTGAATATTCAGCTAACTCGTTTAATTTTAAGATACTCTCCTATTCAATAGATAGTATCCTTTAGATTGAACACATGTTGTATTCATACTAACTACTGAGGAAAAATCATGAGTCCTATCGTTATTGCTGCTTCCGTTTTATCTGCTGGCTTATCTGTAGGTTTAGCTGCTATCGGTCCTGGTATTGGTCAAGGTACTGCTGCTGGTCAAGCATTAGAAGGTATTGCTCGTCAGCCAGAAGCTGAAGGTAAAATCCGTGGTACTTTACTACTATCCCTAGCGTTTATGGAAGCATTAACTATTTATGGTTTAGTAGTATCTCTTGTACTATTATTTGCAAACCCATTCGCATAAAAATCCTACAGTATCTATTTTAACTTAGACCGATATCTCAAAAAAAAGATATCGGTGGGAACAAAATAGATACTGCCCACCTTCTAAATTATTTTCAATTAAGTTAGAAGTACAAAATATGGAAAAAAGGATAAAGTAATGTCTGGCTTTGGAATTAACACAAATATCCTAGAAACTAACCTTATAAACTTAGGTGTCATTATTGGCGCTCTAATTTATTTAGGGGGAGGTTTTATAGGTCCACTTCTAGATGGTCGTAAAGAGCGAATCTTTAAAGATCTTCGTGAAGCAAATGAACGTTATGAACGTGCACAACAAGCCCTTCGGGAAGCACAATCTGAATTTGAGCAAGCTCAAACAAATGCTGTAGCAATTCGTAGTGAAGCTAAAAAAACAGCAGAGACTTTAGCAGCCCAAATGATGACACGCTGTGAACAAGATGTTGCAAGATTTACATCTTCTACTCAAGTAGTTATTAATGCTGAGCAAGAGAAAATCAAACGCAAGATTCGTTCTCAGTTTAGTCAAGAAGTTCTTCGAGATGCTAAGTCTCGTTTAAAGAACCTACTTTACGTAAAGCCGGGTGTTAATCTGTCTGAAAGCTTTTCCCAACACAGTAATGTAGTGCTTTCTCGACATCAGACAATCATTGATGGCTTGATTGCTAAATTAGATGCTTAACTTTTTCATTTAATGAAAAGTAATTGAGGACAAGAAGGAACATATGGTAAATATTAGACCGGACGAAATTAGTAGTATTATTCGTCAGCAGATTGAACAATACGATCAACAAACAAAAGCTGTAAACGTAGGTACTGTATTACAAGTAGGTGATGGTATCGCACGAGTTTACGGACTAGACAAAGTAATGTCTGGTGAATTATTAGAATTTAGTGAAGGTACTATTGGTATCGCACTAAACCTGGAAGCTGCAAATGTAGGTGTAGTTTTAATGGGTCCTGGACGTGAAATCCAAGAAGGTAGTTCCGTAAAAGCTACTGGAAAAATTGCTCAGATTCCTGTGGGTGAAGCCTACTTGGGTCGTGTGGTTGACGCATTAGCTCGTCCAATTGATGGTAAAGGTGATATTCAATCTAGCGAGACTCGTTTACTTGAATCTCCTGCTCCAGGTATTATTGAGCGTCGATCTGTATATGAGCCATTACAAACTGGTATTACAGCAATTGATGCAATGATTCCAATTGGACGTGGTCAGCGAGAACTTATTATTGGTGACCGTCAAACTGGTAAAACAGCTGTAGCATTAGATACAATTTTAAACCAAGCTAAAGAGAACGTAGTTTGCGTTTATGTTGCTATTGGTCAAAAAGCTTCTTCTGTAGCTGCTGTAGTAAACAGTTTAGAAGCTAATAATGCCCTAGGATACACTATTGTAGTTGCTGCTAATGCTGACGCATCTGCAACACTTCAATACTTAGCTCCTTATACGGGTGCTACTTTGGCTGAATTTTTCATGTATACAGGTCGTGCTACTCTAGTAGTATACGATGATCTTTCTAAGCAAGCACAAGCATATAGAGAAATGTCTCTATTACTACGCCGTCCTCCAGGACGTGAAGCTTACCCAGGAGATGTATTCTACTTACACTCTCGTTTATTAGAACGTGCTGCTAAATTAAGTGATGCTCTTGGTGGTGGAAATATGACAGCTCTACCTATTGTAGAAACACAAGCCGGTGACGTATCTGCTTATATTCCTACAAACGTGATTTCCATTACAGATGGTCAGATTTTCCTATCTGGTGACTTATTTAACTCTGGTATTCGTCCAGCAATTAATGTAGGTATTTCTGTATCTCGTGTAGGTTCTGCTGCTCAGATTAAAGCTATGAAGCAAGTAGCTGGTAAGTTAAAGTTAGAGTTAGCACAGTTTGCTGAATTAGAAGCTTTCTCTCAGTTTGCATCTGATTTAGATGAAGCTACTCAGAAACAACTTGCACGTGGTGTACGTTTACGTGAAATGTTAAAGCAAGCTCAATTTGCTCCACTTGTAGTTGCAGATCAGGTTGCTACTATTTACGTTGGCGTTAATGGTTTCTTAGATAAGATCCCTGTTGCTGATGTCCCTGCATTCTTACGTGGTTACCGTGATTATTTAAATACAACTCAACCTGAATTTGGTAGTTCTGTTGCTTCTACTCAGAAATTATCTGAAGAAGGAGAAACAATTTTAAAGACAACTGTAACAGCGTATGCAGAAACTTTCTTAGCTTCTAAGAAGTAATTTTTTGTATAGAACAATACAAGACCTTTTCATTTTTTTATGAAAAGGTCTTGCTGTACATATTAATATAAGGGTATAATCATTATATATTCTTTTGGGGTGTCGCCAAGTGGTAAGGCAGCGGTTTTTGGTATCGCCATCCAGAGGTTCGAATCCTTTCACCCCAGGATTACTTAATTGATTAATACTCATTATAATCTAATCATCAAATTCTGCTAGCAGAATTTGATGATTAGATTATTTTATAACATTAGGTTGTGTACGGCTTCTACTATTTTATGAGGTTGTACAATTGTCATATCTTCTAGTACTCCATTGTAAGGTGTTGGAATATCCTGAGAAGATAAACATGTGATAGGACTATCTAAATCATAGAAGAATTGTTCATAAATACTTGCAGTTAAAGTACAACCAATACCACCTGTTTTCATACATTCTTCTACAATAAGAACTTTCTTTGTTTTCTTAATGGAACGACCTATAGTATCCATATCCAAAGGCTTTAAAGAAATTAGATCAATAACTTCAGGATTGTAACCTTCTCCAATTAATACCCATACTGCTTGCAAGACATAATGTCTCATTCTGGAATATGTTAAGATCGTTACGTCAGAACCTTCTCGCACAATTTCAGCTTTTTCTAAAGGCAAAGTATATGTTTCAGCTGGAATATGTTCACGCAAGTTATATAATAATACGTGTTCAAAGAAGATTACTGGGTTGTCGCTTCTAATAGCAGATTTCATTAATCCCTTGGCATTGTAAGGAGTAGAACAAGCAACCATTTGTAAACCTGGAATTGCTTGGAAATAGGATTCTAAACGTTGAGAGTGTTCAGCCCCTAATTGTCTTCCTACACCGCCTGGACCACGAATTACTAAAGGAATATGGAAATTTCCACCAGAAGTAGCTCTTAACATACCAGCATTATTAGAAATTTGGTTGAAAGCTAATAGTAAAAATCCCATATTCATGCCTTCAACAATAGGGCGTAAACCTGTCATTGCAGCACCAACAGCTAATCCTGTAAAGCTATTTTCAGCAATAGGAGTATCGACTAAACGTAAGTCGCCATATTCTTTACAGAAATCCTTAGTTACTTTGTAAGAACCTCCATAATGACCTACATCTTCACCAATAACAAACGTTGTGGGATCATTTTCTAATTCTTCACCAATTGCTTCTCTTAAAGCTTCAAAAAGTAGCGTATAAGTCATAATATAAAAGTATATAGAATATATATTCTTATATTAATAGATAAAAAAATATATATCCATTTTTTGTATACGGTGGTAGAATAAGGCATAGTGGGTCAGTAACTCAATGGTAGAGTACTCGGCTTTTAACCGACTAGTTGTGGGTTCGAGCCCCACCTGACCCATTTATTCAATTTTGTCTATAACCACCCATTCTTTTGTAATATATAATTTGTAATTATTCTTTAGGCTATATATTTGATGGTTGGTTTTACTAGAATGTAGTATATGTAAAACCTGTTCAATACTTATAGTAAGGAAAGTTATTTTAAATATCCATACTTGAAGAAGTCGAGTCTGTAAAACAAGTGGCAAAGCGAAAATAATTTTCTTAGGTATAAATTTATATCTAATAAACTCTTGTTTCAAGATCATATGTTCTATAGATTCAAAATACTCTTCTTTATTCTTTTGAAGCAGTGTTTTATTATAAAAAAGATCTTTAATTTTATGATTGAAGTATTTAGATAAGTAAGGTATTAGTTGGTATCTAATACGATTGCGACTCCATGTCATTTGATAGTTAGTACGATCTTCCCATGCTAAATAGTTATTATTAAATTGTGTTTCTTCTCTTTTAAAAGGTAAAAGTGGGCGAATGAAAAAAATATTTGTTTCCCACTTGAATTTATTTTTAATTAGAGATAAATTTTCGTAGTCCAATTGGCGCAACAAATCTAGAAACAAATTTTCCATTTGATCTTGATTGGTATGACCTAATAGAATTGTTGTATATCCTTGTTTTAAAGCTACATATTGTAATATTTCATATCTCCATCCACGAGCTTCTACTTCATTAGAAAAATATTTATTAGAAGCAACTTGGTAATAAAATAAATTATTTTCATTACAAATGTTCGCTAAATAAGTTCCTGTTGCCAAACTATCAGACTTACATCCATGATCAATATAACATACTCCGATTTTCCATTTCCAATAAGGTTGTAACCTTTTCATTATTTCAAGTAAAAATATTGAATCTTGTCCGCCTGAGACTGCAATAAGAATGTTTTGGGAAGGACATAACAAGTTATAATGAGAAATATATTGATGTATTTTTTGAAAAAAATCTTCGTTAAGAGTCATATAATAGTTGCATAGTTGTACAAAATTTGGTATCTTAATACTGTATCTTAAATATATGCCGGGATAGCTCAGTTGGTAGAGCAAAGGATTGAAAATCCTTGTGTCACCAGTTCAAGTCTGGTTCTTGGCATATCACTCCCAAAATAGAATCACCTTAATATATAAGGTTCTATTTTAAGTCTGAAAAGACTACTAAAAAAGATGAAACTATCTTTTTTAGTAGTCTTCTTGAGTAAGTCTACCAGCTTGATTTTGTGACACCTGGCAATAACCCCTGGTGTGCCATTTCACGTAAAACATGACGAGAAAGACCAAAATCTCTATAATATCCGTGAGGACGTCCTGTAACATTACAGCGATTTTTTAAACGTACGGGAGCACTATCACGGGGTAAATCTTGAAGAAGATGTTGTAATTGCAACTTTTCTTGTAAAGAAGATGCTTTAACAATAGCCTCTTTAATTGAGTTACGCTTTTTTGCATATTTTGCTATAAGTTTCTTACGTTTAACATCTCGTTGTATCATACTTTTTTTAGCCATAAAATTCCTTTTTATTAATTAAAACTAGTAGCGGAAATGAGCGAATGCTTTATTTGCTTCAGCCATTCTATGAGTTTCGTTACGTTTACGAACTGCTGCTCCGTTTTCTTCTGATGCATCCACAAGTTCATTAGCTAATTTCATAGCCATAGTTCTTCCAGAGCGTGTTCTTGCGGAACTAATGATCCAGCGTAATGCAAGAGCAGTTCCTCGTGACGCATCAACTTCCATAGGAACCTGATATGTAGATCCTCCTACGCGGCGAGCTTTTACTTCTACAAGAGGAGTTACGTTACGCATAGCTCTCTCTAAAATATCCATAGGATGTTTCTGTGTTTTTTCCTGAATATGATACATAGATTGATAAAAAATACGTCTTGCTACTGATTTTTTACCATCTAATAGAATACGATTGATAATCATGCTGGCTAACGTGCTATTGTATACTGGGTCCGGATTGACTAAACGCTTTTTAGCTGTGCTACGACGTGACATATAATTACTCCATTAATGGTTAAAAAATATTTTCCTATTTTCCTTTAGGACGAGAAGTTCCATATTTAGATCTACTCTGATTACGGTCTTTTACAGCAGCTGTGTCTAAAGCGCCACGTACAATATGATAACGCACTCCAGGTAAATCTTTCACACGTCCACCACGAACTAACACAACAGAGTGTTCTTGTAGATTATGTCCTACTCCGGGAATATATGCTGTTACTTCAAATCCAGAAGTAAGACGTACTCGGGCCACTTTACGTAGGGCTGAATTTGGTTTTTTAGGAGTAGCTGTATATACACGAGTACATACTCCACGTCTTTGGGGACAAGCATTTAAAGCGGGAGATTTAGTTTTTTTCTTAATTTGTTTTCGTTCAGAACGAATGAGTTGTTGGATCGTAGGCATAATTGCTAATTAATTAAAATATAAAACCGATTTAGATAAATTGGTTATTGTAGAAAAGTATACCATAGCCCTACCAATAAATAAGCCTATGGTAAAGAAAAACTTATTTTCTTTAATTACAAAAAATTAAGACATAAATGGATTGGATTCGACCACTTGATCTACCAAGCCATAAGCTTTTGCTTCTTGAGGGCCCATAAAACTATCTCTATTCATATCATCAAAGATTTTATCTGCTGTTTGTCCTGTGCGTCTAGCATATAATTCTGCTAAACGATGACGGATACGCATTACTTCATAAGCTTCCATTCCAATTTCATAAGCTTGTCCTTTTGATCCTCCTGCTGGTTGGTGAATCATTACCCTAGTATGAGGTAGTGCAATACGTTGTCCCAAAACACCTGCGGCTAATACTAAAGATCCCATTGAAGCTGCCAATCCTACACAAATAGTTACCACATCACACTCAACGTGTTGCATAGTATCATATATACCAATTCCTGCTGTAACTGAACCACCGGGAGAATTTATGTAAAGATAAATAGGTTGTTTCTCGTTTTCTCCATTTAGATACAATAAAACACCTATAATTTGATTTGAAATCTCATCGTTAACATCTTGACCCATAAATATTGTGCGTTCACGATATAAACGATTATACAAGTCAATCCATTCTGGAGATGAGGCTCCCGGAAGCCTATATGCAACTTTAGGTACCCCGATTGGCATAATTATTCCTCAATATTTATAATTTTTGATATATACTTTAAATAATATTTTTTAAGTATATTATATTTTTCAATGATTATTCATTCTCATCAACACTACAATTATAAATTATTCCTAAGCAGATGCAAATATTTTGACTAAAAAATTATATTAAATGACTTGTTATATATTAAGAAGGATGTCAGAATAGGATTGAGGCCTAAGTTTAGATTAAATAATTATATCAATAATTCTTAACCTGGCATATATATGGGATAATCCCATAATCAATGTAAGAAAGCTAAAATCGATTTAACTAAAGATATTATTTATGGGACTACCTTGGTACCGCGTACATACGGTTGTGCTTAACGACCCTGGACGTTTGATTTCTGTACACTTAATGCATACTGCTCTAGTATCCGGATGGGCTGGTTCTATGGCTTTATACGAATTATCCGTTTTTGATCCTTCTGATCCTGTTCTAAATCCAATGTGGCGTCAAGGTATGTATGTATTACCTTTCATCACTCGTATTGGTGTAACAGAATCCTGGGCTGGCTGGAGTATTACAGGTGAACCTGCTTTAGATACAGGTATTTGGAGCTACGAGGGTGTAGCTGCTACACACATTATTTTATCTGGTCTACTTTTCTTAGCTGCTATTTGGCATTGGGTGTTCTGGGATTTACAATTATTCCGTGATCCTCGTACAGGTGAACCAGCATTAGACTTACCAAGAATTTTTGGTATCCACCTATTCTTATCCGGACTATTATGTTTTGGATTTGGTGCTTTACATGTAACTGGTTTATATGGACCAGGTATTTGGGTTTCCGACCCTTATGGTTTGACAGGTAGTGTTCAACCTGTTGCTCCTGCATGGGGACCTGAAGGATTTGACCCTTTTAACCCTGGTGGTATTGCATCTCACCACATTGCAGCTGGTTTATTAGGCATCATTGCGGGCCTTTTCCACTTAAGTGTACGCCCTTCTCAACGTTTACACTTAGCATTACGTATGGGTAATATCGAGACTGTTTTATCTAGCAGTCTTTCTGCTGTATTCTTTGCAGCATTTGTTGTAGCTGGTACTATGTGGTACGGTTCTGCTGCAACACCAATTGAATTATTTGGTCCAACTCGTTACCAATGGGATCAGGCATATTTCCAACAGGAAATTGACCGTCGTGTTGAAACAGATTTGGCATCTGGCAAGTCTTTATCTCAAGCATGGGCATCTATTCCTGAGAAATTAGCATTCTATGATTACATCGGAAACAACCCTGGTAAAGGTGGTCTTTTCCGTGTAGGTGCTATGAACTCTGGTGATGGTATTGCAGAAGGTTGGTTAGGTCATGCAAGTTTCTATGATCGTGAAGGTCGTGAATTGACTGTACGTCGTATGCCAACATTCTTTGAAACTTTCCCTGTTTTATTAGTAGATAATGACGGTGTAATCCGCGCAGACGTTCCTTTCCGTCGTGCTGAATCTAAGTACAGTATTGAACAAGTAGGTGTTACTGTAAGTTTCTATGGTGGTAAATTAGATGGTCAAACATTTAATGATCCGTCTACTGTTAAAAAGTATGCTCGTCGTGCTCAGTTAGGTGAACTATTTGAATTTGATCGTGCTACATTACAATCTGATGGTGTTTTCCGTAGTAGCCCTCGTGGTTGGTTTACATTTGCACATTTAAATTTAGCACTTCTATTCTGGTTTGGTCACATTTGGCACGGTTCTCGTACTATTTTCCGTGATGTATTTGCAGGTATTGACCCAGATCTTAGCGACCAAGTAGAATTTGGTGCATTTAAGAAATTAGGTGATAAGACAACTCGTCGTCGTGCAGTTTAAGCTTAATATTTCTTTAAATAATTTCTTTTTATAAACCACGCTATAGATTTTAAATTTATTATTTATAGCATATCTATCACATCAATAAGATTCTCATGGAAGCACTTGTTTATACATTTCTTTTAATCGGATCCTTAGGGATTATCTTTTTTGCTATCTTCTTCCGTGAACCACCTCGTATTCAGGGAGAATAAATAATTCATGGATTAGATATTGATTATATGATCAATATCTAATCCATGAATTATTTATCTTGTTAATATATTAAGTATTAAAGTACTAGTAATAAATAAGAGTATAGGAATATGTATTCCTATACTCTTATTTATTACTAGTACTTTAATACTTAAATTTCAAATTGAAATCTATCCATACTTACCAGATGTGGAAGCAATTAAGAATGCTGCATAAGTAAAGATATAGCCAACACTAAAGTGAGCTAATCCAACTAGTCTTGCTTGTACAATAGATAACGCTACTGGTTTGTCGCGCCAACGAACAATATTCGCTAATGGAGTACGTTCATGAGCCCAAGCTAAAGTTTCAATTAATTCTTGCCAGTAACCACGCCAAGAAATTAAGAACATGAAACCAGTCGCGTAAATTAAATGTCCAAATAAGAACATCCAAGCCCATACAGATAAACTATTCATACCAAATGGGTTGTACCCATTAATTAATTGAGAAGAGTTTAACCATAAGTAGTCACGTAACCATCCCATAATGTATGTGGAAGATTCATCGAACTGAGCAGTATTACCTTGCCATAGTGTCAAGTGTTTCCAATGCCAATAGAATGTTACCCATCCTAAAGTATTTAACA
>Ga0255758_10001061_pt1 | contig 29175 bp, 16 predicted proteins | sample 011ome_24_FD_179958 | JGI IMG/M metagenome (GOLD analysis project Ga0255758, IMG submission 179958) | Coastal salt marsh microbial communities from the Groves Creek Marsh, Skidaway Island, Georgia - 011513CT metaG (version 2) | ecosystem: Environmental > Aquatic > Marine > Intertidal zone >... | reverse complement strand
GCAATATCATTTGCCCCTATCATCAGTGGTCCTATGGTCTTGATGGCGCATTGATAAAAATGCCCAGGATAGATGTGGTCAACGCCATCGAAGATCTGAATTTACTGCCTGTCGCGCTGACGACCTGGGGTGGCAATCTCTATGTCAATCTCGACAGCAAAACCTCGCTGTCGCTTGAATCGATGATGATCCCTGGCCCCAATGTCTTAGACAATTGGCCTCTAGAGCGACTGGCCGTTGGTCATCGAACCAGCTTTACCCTTGCCTGCAACTGGAAGGTGTTTTGGGAAAATTATTTAGAATGCTATCACTGTCCAGCGATTCATCCGGAGCTGAGTCAGATTGTACCGTTATATCAGGCCGGCTTGTCTACTGCTAATCTCGACCCTGACCATCCCGCTGAGGATCGAGTGGCGGCTCACATCGAATCCTGGACAACGACAGGCCGTGCGATTGCACCGGCTTTTTCAACCCTAACCGCGGCTGAGCAAGTAGTGGGTCATACTTTCGTTGAAATCTATCCTAATCAATATTTAGTGGCGCATGCGGACTATGTACGCCAGGTGTCTTTGCAACCACGCTCTGTGACCAGTACTCAAGTCACTGCTGAGTGGTTGTTTGATCCAGATTTTCTGTCAGACCCCGACGCAGACCTGTCGCCAGCAATCGAATTTGGTATCCGAGTGCTCGACCAAGACACTCGAGTTTGTGAGCTAAATCAGCGTGGACTTGCAGCTTCAGGGCGCTTTCAAGGCCATCTCACCCACCTCGAACAAGACCTTGCTGACTTTCACGATATTTATCGAAATTGGATGCAAATAAATACATAAATTATTGAATTATAATAATTTAAAACCCAACATTACCCGAAGGACGCGCCGGGTAGTCACCCACTGTGGGCCCTTTTCGGTCGACAGTCTCAATGGCCTCTGCCATCGCAGACAGACCTTGTAAAAACACCTCAGGCGCCATGTTGAGCGCCGGATACAATCGCACCTGAGGTTGAAAATCGCATAATGCCCAAACGCCGCGCTTTAGCATCTCATCTCGAACCGATCTCGCCACATGAACGCCATTCGCTCGGCTCCCTTGAAACGACACCCCAATCAACAACCCCAAGCCCCGCACTTCAGAGACAATTTCAAAGCGTTCTGACCAATCCGCACAGGCAGCAGCGGCCAATTCAGACAAATGCCTCGCCTGGGTCAAAACATCGTCCCTTTCGATGATTTCTAAGGTTTTTAGCGCCGCTGCACAACCTGCGGGGGTACCTGCAAACGTGCTACCACTGGTCGCTCGAGGATTGTCCCCAAGGATATCATCCCTAGCTGAGAAACCAGCAAAGGGCTCAATGCCCCCAGATAAATGCTTACCCACTACCATAATATCCGGGATGACATCCGCGTGCTCAACCGCCCAAAGTGTGCCTGTCCTACCAACCCCCGTCAAAACTTCATCGGCAATCATTAACCAATCTTGGCGATCACAGATTGCCCTAATCCCTTTCAAGAAATCTGGCTCTGGCACCCAATTACCCCCCTCTGCCAGAGCAGGTTCTATCAGCACTGCTGCTATATTGTCGGCAGCCATAACATATTGTGGAATATGGTGTTCCAGATACCACAAGCAGTAATCCTGATACTGAGCCAAGCTCAACCCAGGGGGAATGGCCTCCGAATGAGGAAAAGGCGCACGAATAACTCCGCCCGACCAAGCCTCTAGGCCCACGTAATTTTGAGCGTCGTAGGCGCTAATGAGCTTCGTGCCTAGACCCTCTCCATGAAAACTTGAGGCAAAAGCAATGATGTATCGACGATCGGTGTGACATAAGGCTGCATGTACTGCCGCCTCCACCGCTTCGGTACCTGAAACTTCAAAACTGAATCTCGGCAAGGCTTGCCCCGGGCTCAAGTTCGCCAAACGCTCAGCTAACGGAATTCGTAAAGGATGTTCCCAGTGAAAGCCGTAGCGTTTTTGGGCCGCTTGTACAGCGCCCAGAATCTCGGGGTGACAATTGCCTAACGGATTGGTGGCCCAACCATTTTGAAAATCGATAAACCTTTGGCCTTCTAAATCCCAAATAAAGTCTCCCTCAGCCCGATCAACAATCAATTGCCTTGGCGGCAGAAAACCTTGACCCTGACTGGCTGCAGCGACCGCCTCGTAACGACTTCCACCCTTTAAAAAAGGCTGTCCACGCGCCAGTAGCGATTGCGTCCTTTGGCCTAAATGGTCCTCCGCCATGACTCCCCCTAGGTGCCCGCTGCCAGCTGCGCTTGGCCCTCGGCAATTTGTTCTTGCGCAACTTCGATGCCAGTTCGCATCTTGGTCACCAGCTCATCAACCTGGGATTTGGAAATAATGAGAGGTGGAGACAACACGCAGACATTGATTAAGGGTCGGACGATTAAACCCTGTTGATAGCAGCACTCATCCACAAGATTGCCCAAGGCGTAATCCAGGTCTAACTGACTGCCATTGCCTGCAAGAATTGGTGCTTGCAATTCGACGGCCGCCATCAGTCCTTTGCCGCGCACTTCTCTTACCAAGGGCAGTGTCTCAAGGGTCTTGAGCGCCGCGAGGAAGTAGCCCGACAGTTGCTGCACATGATCAAGCAGCTTTTCTGCCTCAATAATATCCCAAACCGCCAGGGCTGCGGCACAGGATACCGGGTTTGCAGACCAGGTATATCCGGTCGAAAAAATATTATCATCCGCATTGTCTCCTGCAACTTGAGACATTAACGCTTCAGAAATCACAAAACCGCCCAAAGGAAGATATCCAGAAGTCACCCCTTTAGCAAAAATAATGATGTCAGGCACAAAACCAAATACTGCCTCTGAGGCAAACCAGTGGCCTAGCCGTCCGAAGCCAGTGACCACCTCATCGGCGATGTAAAGGATGTCGTGAGCTTGTAATAGCGTCCGACAGCGCGCGTTATAGTTTGCTGGTGGTACAATCACGCCGCCCGAACCTAAAATCGGTTCGGCGATCATACACATGATATTTTCCGGCCCTACACGATTGACCACCTCAGCAAGCTCGTCGATTAAGAAGTCACAAAATGCGGCTTCTGAATCGAACTCCGGATGGTTTCCCTGATGCGGCGCAGATAGGAAATGTACAGTACCTTTAACGGTGTCCATCGCAGATTTATCTCGCTCTTTACCACTAACCGACGCCGACAAATAGGTGCTGCCATGGTACCCCTGCTTACGCGCGAGAATATGCTTGCGATTGGGATGGCCCTTGATGTTATTGGCCATCTGACAGAACCTAAGTGCAGCATCAACCGCCGTTGATCCGCCGGTGGTAAAGAAAACACGGTTCAAGTCTCCCGGCGCCGCCCGAGCAATGCGCTCGGCTAGTTCTGCCTCGGGGCCGTGGATAACAGAAAAGGCACTGGCATAGCTTAGGGTTTCAGCTTGCTGCGCAACTGCGTTGGCAACTTCAGATCGGCCGTAGCCGACCTGCATACACCACATACCTCCTGGACCATCGAGCAATTGATGACCCTTTTCGTCGTATACATAAACACCTTCGCCCCTTTGAAGCTCCGGAGTTTCCCGATCCTTGCCAAGATTCGGTAGATCCGCCCAAGGATGCAGCAGATGTTGATTAAAGCGGTCTCTCACACTCACAATGATGGTTTCCTAAAGCAGCGTCATCGACGAAGAGCACCATCATACCATCCGATGACCGTCCTAGTCGGACACCTTGGTCTACCTAAGAGACACGCTCGCAACAATCGTTTCACCCTATTGGTCTTTAACAGGTTCGTAAGGGACCACGCTCACGGCCGAAAACAGACTAAAAGCTAATAGAAGAACTGCATGTCGGGGTTATCAACAAGCCCCATTAGGCATCGCTTACGGCAGATTGGTCGCGGATCGCAAGTCGTGCATCAAGTTGCATGCGAATATCTTTATGCGCTTCCCGAAACAGACTAAAAGGCTCCTGGAAGAACTGCCTGACAGGGTTATCAGCGGGCACCATTAGGCATCGCTTGCTGCAGATTGGTCGCGGATCGCCTGTCGTTCATCAAGTTGCCTGCGAATATCCCTATGCACCGCTTTCGTAATACGATATTGATTAATCAAAGCAATCGGCGCCAGATACAAAAGCGGCAACAGTATTCCCACTACTAAGCCAAGCCGAAAAATCATCTCGTCCGAAACCTGGGTCGGATCAGTCTGAGTTGGAAATGCGATCAAGGTCATTAAAAGGCCACCGAGCATAATGCCAACGCCGCTCACCGCCTTGCCTGAAAACGACAAGGCCGCGTTGAACATCCCCTCCTGCCGATAGCCCGTTTCAAGTTCGTGCTGATCTAAGATATCTGCCAACAAAGACGCCGAGATAACCCCTTGCACCACCGCGATAGCGACCGCTACAACGCCCATACCCACCAAGATTGCCAGCAACCGAGGATCGCCGTTATCTGGCAACACATCTAAAAATCGCAAGTTAATGAGTGCAATGCCATCGAACAAAGCCACTATTGCACAACAAAGTATGATGTGTTTTTTCTCCCAGCGCTTTTGAATCAATGCAATCAGCGGAAAAGCGATAAAAGCACCCACTGCTGACAGCGAGAACCAACGTAAATCTGTCGTGTCAAACCCCCAGAAAAACGTGTTCATATAAATACCTAAATTCGTGGTTGTGCCCCCGATGGCCGATATCAAGATGACGATGATAAAAATCAATAAAAACTGACCATTTTTGAACGCGCGCAACATGTCTGTGATGATCGATCCAAGGCTTAGTGTCGCTGTCTTTTGCGTATGCTGTCGAAGATATGGCACCTGATCGAGGGTTAGTAAACTCGTAGCGAGCGCACCACAGGTGAGTAGCAGACCAGCGGCTATCCCAACCATCGGGTAACCGGCGATATTCATCTGACCGACAGGAAAAGCCTCGTTACTTGGCAATAAAAAGGTATATACAAATAGAGGAAACGAGACGCCAATGGCCCAACCCACGGCGTAACGATGCGCCATGACGGAGGTTCGTTCATGATAATCATCGGAAAGCTCGGAGGCGATCGCAGCCCAGGGTACAAAATACAGCGTCATCATGCCCCGGGTGAGCACTAGGCAACCGAGCAACCACCCCAACAAGACGGTTTGTGACGCCGCTTCAGGCGGTGAGAACAACCCATAGATTCCTAGCCCCAGCGGCATTGCAGCGACCACCATGAGCGGATGCCGACGTCCCCAGCGCGTTTGTAAATTATCTGAAAATGCCCCAACAACCGGGTCTGTGACAGCGTCAAACAACATTGCCAACGCCAATACCGCTGATACAGAAAAGGCATCCAAGCCCAACAGCTGACTGTAATAAAAAAGCGCGAAGGTATTTAACACCCAATTTTTCACGGTATCGGGAATCGCACCAATCCCCTGATAAAACTTAACTTTAAAGCTTAGCGCTTCGCCTCTTGCTTGCCGGGAATAACTAGGATTCATAGACAGCCTTCCCTTGTCTCATCATCAGATGACGAGTCCGCAGAGCGGGTGAAACTTCGTGTGATTTAGGTGCATTAACCCTTAAAGCCCGCAAACAGGTCCAGTCCCTTTAATTGTTTCGGTGGGAGCCCGGCTTCAACAGCGTCGGCGCGCAATTGCTCATAACTATAGGGCTGTAGCAACTGTCTCCGAGTATGGAAAACGCAGACCAAACCACCCCAAATATTTAATGCGACACACATAAAGGCGACCCAAGACTGGATATAGCTGATAAAAAAAACAAACAGCAGTATCTGCAACCAGAATTCGGGCTTGGTTACCACAACCAGCAAACCAAGTCGTCCAGGCATTAACGTCATCCAGATTGTCATCATGAGCAGCGCTAAACTGACAAAACACAGCTCTAGCTCGAATCGTGTAACCGCACCTTCTAAAAGACCGTTTAGAGCGACGAATCCCAGTAAAAAGCAAATGGCCGCATGCATTTTACGACCAACCTTATCTTTGATCTGCAGGTAGCTATTCGCGCGCGCACCTAAGATCATCCAGGACGCTGGCTTAACCGCAAAATCGTCGAATATCTCGTAAAGCCCGATACCGAGATAAACAATAGCTTCAACCCACAGCACGCCTTTAAGCAACGGGGTCAGAGTCAACAATTCTGTCGCGCTTAACATAGCTTTGCTCCTGGGGAGGATTCTTTCTCTTGAACCCGGTTGCGAATTTTTGCGGGCCCAACCTCATCTCTCACTTTAATGATCCAGCGTTTTACAAACAAGTGAAGGGATTAACCTCGGGGTCAACTGACCTGCAACCTAGCTGGATTAAGTAAAGGTAGACTAGCCTGCTCAGTGTCAGTTAACTGCCGTTTGGTTACTAGCCCAGTGATCAGGTCAGCTAAGGCAGGCGCGCTTTGGAAACCATAGCCGCCTTGCCCAGCGAACCAGAAAAACCCAGGCGCTCTAGCGTCTTCACCGACCACGAAGGCGCCATCACTTGCAAAGGTCCGAAGGCCAGCCCAAGCCGATTTCACCTTAATCTCACCAAGCTCGCACACGGCCTGCACTCGATCGATTGCCAAGGCAATATCGTAGTCCTCGGGCTGCGCATCACAGGCGACTTGCGGTGTTTCGTCAGCTGGCGAGATCAGTAACTGATGTCCCTCTGCTTTAAAATAGAAATGTTCAGATACACCGACACACATCGGCCAACGCTGATGACACCATTCGGCGGCCGCTTCTATTAATACTGCGGTGCGTCGTTTTGGAATAAGCGATAGCGGTTTAAGGCCGGCCCGGACAGCAATGTCGTCTGCCCAAGCACCAGCAGCATTAATCACATAGGCTGCATCAAAACTTGCATCGCAACTGCATCGTACGCGCCATCCCTGACCTTCTGGGGCAAGTTCTACAACTTGCTTTCGTGTTTCAATAGCGCCTCCGCGGTTAAGCAACCGCCTTCGAAAACCTTCGAGAATAGCGTCGACCCTAAGATCACCACCATCGACGTCAAGCAGTCCACCAAAAAGCCCGGGTTTCAAAATGGAGATGTGTTCAGGCAAGTCTTCAGGAGTAACAAACTCAAGCCCCGGCTGACTCGACCACAGCGCGTCAAGCGCCGAGGCCTCATCTTGATCAGCGACGAACAAAGACGACCTAGGTATCAGCAAGTCAGGTGCAAAGTCCTTGGGTGGGTTTTGATAGAAGGATGCGCTCGCAGCAGTTAGTGATCGCACTACTGCGTTACCGTAAGCCGGTGCAAAATACGCTGCCGACCGACCACTAGCATGATAACCGGGCTGAGATTCTGCTTCGAGCACGAGCACTTTTAAAGTGCTGGCTAGCCCAGCGGCAGCAGAGATCCCTGCAATACCGCCGCCAATCACGATCACGTCAAACTGCTGGCTTTTGATCAAAATAGGCTGTGTCCATGACTTATCCGAGTCGATGCTCCTGGTCCAGAGCCGGCAACCAAGATCTTAGACAAAAATCGCGGCGACCGGATCTAACTTAACCGTTTCAGCTGTTCGCGACAATGCTCGCTTATCGCTTACCATGTGACTGCCCTATCGAGGTCGGGGGATTTTTGAAAGGCCTGCCTTGGGAGCAGGGTTTTGAAGAGCGGATTTGGCATGACGCTTTAAGCCCCCTACCGGCTTGCCGGGCGATTTGATCTTTACCGCCAAAAGCACGCTTGCTAATCACACAACCAGTAAAATCTGGACATGTGGCTTGGGCCCATACCTGTTAATGCTTTGGAGCTTAGCAAAAGCGTTTTTTTGCACCCGCGTCATTTGCGGAAGAAACTTCACCGCCCAACCGTTTTCATGAAAAAATAAGGATGATACTGTAGACCTAGATGTGTAAAAGAGCCTACAGCATGCGGATTTCGCTCAAAGCCCTCCTGATCGGGCTCTCGTTGCTATTGACCATGGCCCGCGCTCTGGCCGAATCCGACCTGCCGCAAAAGCCTGTGTGGATGAGCGATGATGTGGTTAAAAACCTCGTCGCACTCGAATTATCCGAGGAACAGCAAGTGGTTTTTCGTCAAGCTTTAAGCACTTGCCTGACTGATATACAGGCCAATGTTCACAAAATCACTAAGCGCGGGGGTTTTGATCTCGAGCGAAAGTTAAAGCGTGCCAACAAAAAAACTTGGCGCGCCTTCGAGAACACCATGCTAGGAGTACTCAACGAGGACCAGAAAGCGGGTTTTGAGCGCTACCTAGCAGTTCAAATCTCGACTATCACGATCCGTCTCAAAGATAACGTGCCTTTACACTCAATACGGAGTAACTAATGCCCTCTAGGTCGTAACTCATGTCCTTGGCGCGAGGTTTAAGCTCATGGCCAGGCATACCATCTCGTCCATTCTGGATTCATTATCCCACTCGGGCAGTAACCGTCGCTTGCTTATCGCTGACCTACCAAACTGAATCATCTTTTCGAAAGGGAACGCTCCTTATCCGCGTACATTTTAGGACTCATGCAAGCAGAGTCTCACGCAAATGGGGTGAGTGATAAACATTGCTCAAGTCCGACATTAAGCCGCTGCACGCAATAGCTATGGATTTAGTCCGCCCTCACGGAGAACCTAAATGGCGATTCAAAAAAATCGACAACTCCTGGTATATCGCAGCATGTTCTAATGATCCCTCGATAAACAGATATTCAGCATGGGACAGACCTTCGTAGACGTTGAGCTCAGCTTCTACACCAGCGGCTCGTAGCTTACGATGCACCCGAGCGGTGTCGCTTAAAAATAGGTCTCGCGTGCCGGTCACTAAATAAGCTGGTGGAAAACCAGAAAATTCGCCGTACACAGGAGATAGCAAAGGATTCTTAAGGTCAGCCCCCGCAGCATAAAGGTGCGCAGCATTTTCTAGCAGCCCTTCATACGACCCAAGAATCCGGTCTACGCCCGCTAAGGTATAGAAGGTGTCACCGGTTTTCGTCAGATCCGCCCAAGGTGTGCCAAGATACAAAGCCCCAGGCGCAGGCAACCCAACGTCGTTAAATCGATGCACCGAAGCAAGAGACAACCCCCCTCCGGCGGAGGTGCCGCCTATGCCAATGTTTTCGGGGGAATGTGTTTTGAGCAGGCTACGATAGACTGCCTCGACATCGTCTAAAGCTGCAGGATAAGGATCGTCAGGCGGCATTCGGTAATCGATGGCGATCGAAGGGATTTTTGCAATTGCTGATATCCGCGCTGCCTCGGGGACACTTTTTACCCCACCCCCAAAGACATAAGCTCCGTCATGCAAATACATGAGCAACCCCTTGGTCTTTGGTGTACCCATTGGGTTAATCCAATAGACATCGACGCCAGCAATAACTTGCGCCGCAATGGTTACATTGAGCTGCCTTGAGATATCGCTAAGTGACGGTCCGGGCGCGCTTGCCATGATCGCCGCTGCGGCCCGCCATTCGTCTTCCGTAGTGGGCGCGGACACTTGACGCCGCCTGGTTGAGGGGGCACCAGCAGCGCTGATCGCTTTCTGAAGGCCAGGGCTTGCACCTTCTGGCACTGGTGGCAGCTGACGCTCGTGCGACCACGCGGTGCTAAAAACACTCAACACAAGGCTACATATCCAAGCAGACTTAACGACTATTACTCGCAGATTTTTCATAGTTTGATCTTTAAATATTCTTTTATGGGTTACGTATCGCATGTCTGCGTAACTTAACACGCGGGTATAGGCTTTGGCCCCAAGGATTGCCCACAGAGAATTAACCAAAGCAAAAAAGCAATGGCGTGAAAACTCTATCGCAGCAAGTACGAATCTAGGTTAGGAAACACCAAGGCTACGACCTAACGAAATCCGAGGGAAATGAGCGGAAAAACGCATTCGCCGCAGATTCCCTTGAAGCCCTTTGGTCAAGCGTGAAGGTTTGACCCGGCGCGCCCAAATAAGGCACCCTCTAAACCTCACTGCGAGACAAAAGGCTCGACGATACAGCCTCTCATACCCAACACATGAAAAGGAACGCAACACAATGCTGGCATCACAACAACTAGGGCATAACACCGGCCTTAGCGTCTCAAAACTCTGCTTGGGCACAATGAATTTTGGTGAGCCTGGTCGTGGTCATCAAGGGGATTGGACGCTGGGTACAGAAGACGCCCGGCCAATCTTCAAGGCCGCTATCGAGCAAGGTGTCAATTATTTTGACTGCGCGGATATTTACGGCGTTGGCGCCTCGGAAATGGTGGTCGGTCAGCTATTAAAAGAGCTTCTGCCACGTGATGAGTACGTGCTTACCACCAAAGTGTCGATGCCCATGGGCCGATCGCCCAATCAAGGCGGCCTGTCAAGGAAACACATTATCGAAGGCATTGATCGATCGCTAAAACGCCTCGGACATGACTATGTTGACCAGCTGATTATTCATCGCCATCCCCACGGCATTCCAGGCCTCGCCCAAACCCCGATCGAAGAAACCATGGAAGCGCTTCACGATGTGGTTAAAGCCGGCAAAGCACTTTACCTTGGCGCCTCTTCAATGTTTGCTTGGCAGTTTGCAGAGCTTCAAATGACCGCCGCCTACAATGGCTGGACAAAGTTTATCTCGATGCAGAACCACCTGAATTTAATTTACCGGGAGGAAGAACGTGAAATGATTCCTTACTGCGTTAAAACAGGGGTTGCAGTGACTCCTTGGTCGCCCTTAGCCCGTGGCATACTCGCTGGGGCTTACAAAGGCAGTTTCGATGGTGGCTCTACGGCGAGATCGTCAGGGCAAGATCGCAAGCGAACCGAATCTCTATACCACGGCGACAACATTTTCAAAATTGCCGATCGAGTGATCGAAGTTGCTCACAAGTATGGCAAGACGCCAGCGCAGATCGCGGTTGCCTGGCTGTTCACTGTTGAGGGCGTTGTGAGCCCAGTGGTGGGCGTATCTAAGGCTTCCCAATTGACCGACTTGGTTGAGGCAACCCAGATCGAGCTTGCGGAAGACGATATTGCTTACCTAGAGGCTTTATATCAACCCGTAGAAAACTTGCTATCGAGCGGGATGTCTTAATGCTAGTAGTCGCTCATTTTACAGCGACCACTTCCAACCCTACTCGAGTCAGATCGCTGGTTTAGTATCTCGACCCCTTGCATCTGACCTATGTGCATTGCAACCTCGACTCAGAACCTATGCTAGCCGTGGTTGCCAAATCCGCTCATTTTTAAGCATGTGCAAAAAAACGCAGATGCTACCGAATAAGCGAGGGTATTCGACATATAGGCAATCATGATCAAACATTTTAAGGCATCGACTCACCTAACATCGCACCGATAGATATGGCCCTGCGGCCAGCGGCAATCATTTCCGTGCCTTCAACGCGTTGCTTTTCACCCTCGGCTCGTTATGGCTTATGGCCAGTAACATCAAAACCTTGGAACAAGCCATACTCCTGTTCAATAACATGCAAGGGCAATTTGTCCTGTTTTTTAATCCGAAGGCAGCCTAAAACTGCCTTCAGATGATTTGCTTAGCCGGTGGCTTTCGGTCTAAGCAGAACCTTTATTTTTATGCTGGTTGCCGCGAGCGTCATTACTCGCGTAAGACACTGTATACCGGAGCATCTCTTGATTTGAGCTAAATTGCTGACCCGATGTTAATACATCAACGACCGCTTTGCCGTGCGTCTCTTCACCGAAACTCAGTGTTGATTCTCTGGGTAGCATTGCACCTGAAACCAAAATGCTTGCGCAGCAATATCATTCGCCCACCTCAGCATGGCTTTCACTCATGAGCAAACCAGACACCGGTTATCGATAACATCAGTTCGCCTCGAGTCTGATAAAAAGTTTGACGATTCACGGTATTTGCAGAGAGAAGATAAGATGCCCTAGATGACTTATAACCTGCCTTGCGATCGCGAATATTACTCCAGGCAATATACACCAAGCTTCAAAGCTATCCGCGCGACTAGGTTACCTAATTTCAGTAGATCTTGTATTTCCGCGAGAACAGCAAACCTAAACAATTTGACAGCAAGCCGAATTTCCATCGAATTTACTCAGGCCGATCAAAGCACCTCCTTAAGTCGTGTTGCTGCCGTGGCAAAAGATTCAGGTGAGTAGTGATCTTCATGCTTTAAAGTGTCAAACAATGCCTGTATTTCAGCACGGGTCGACGCCCACCGGCCAGAGTCCTCGAGCATTAAATTCATTGCCATTAGCGCCTGCTCGGCGAGGCTATAATCACGGTAATGGCCCCTCGATGCATTGCGAGCGATGGCCTTTAGCATCGCGATACGTTGCTGTTCTGTAAGCACCTCAGGCGCTATTGCTCTGACCGTCTCAAGCTCGATGCTCAGTGTATTTAGAGCCAACGTAAAGTCTGCCTTTGATTCTGACACCGCCGTATTTAATGCTCGCAATGCTTGCAACATTTCTGGATTTGGTGATCCCAGAAGGCCTTCTGCGATCGGTAGCAGAAAGGCTAACGGCGCGAGATTAATACGCAGTGAGCCAGGCTCTGCCCCTTTAGCAAGTGCGAAAGGCTTCCAGCGCTTTTCGCTCATAGCGTGATGACAGGCGTGACAATCAAACAAAGCAATTTCCGGTACTAATTTCTCTTCCCGTATCAAATGGCTATCAAGCAGCGCAAGCATTTCTTGAGCTGACATCAATTGCCCAACAACCCAAAGATTAACCAAATTAGAATCACCCTTACGGGCTTTATAATCTTCATCTTTTTCCCAATGCGGCGGCATGAGCTCTAGAAAAGTCACCAATTCAAAAGATAGTCGAGGGTGACCAGCGCCCATTATTCGGTGAGTTGTAAACTTATCTTCTGTGCCAAGGTGACAGGACAAGCACACCCTTGCGAGGTCTTTGGGTTCGGAAGTCGGGTACGGCTGAGCCAGAGCGCCTTCGACGCGTTTGGATGCTGGTAACACATGGCTTGCGATCCACTCCTCGCTACCACCATGACAAGATTCACACCCCACCCCGTCTGTAAGGTCAAAACGCGTACCCCGCAGTTCTACTGAGACATTATCGGCATGACAGTCGAGGCAAACCTGAGCTTCGTGGGCGTTTTCTAGGCCAAGTTTGCGAGCAATACGCTGGGAGTCTGTATTGAGCAATGTGTTGTAGGCATTACGATGACGGTCATGTCGACTCCAGGTCACAAATTCGTTCTGTAGCACCAGAGTACTATTTCTCTCGAGAGCCGAACCATGGCACACCGAAGATGCGCAGGTCGCTACTCCAAGATGCTGCTGCCCATCCTGATCCGGAAGCGCTAGAGGAAACCCTGAAGCGCCGAAAACGACCAAAAACATCGCTCCACCGACAGCCCAAGCTAGTGTCTGAAACTTAATCAAAACAGGTCCTCAAGACTGATAAATATAGATTCCTTGATGTAACTATGGGTTCCATTTATTGCGCCTTTTCTGAATCCCCTTTGATGCGAGCTCGCGGTAACAGGGCACCCGTTCCCGGCGTATCCACCACAAACCAAGGTTCCCCATTTTCACGCTGCATCATCTTGTCCATGTCTTCCTTACGAAGAGGACCCGAACCTAGTCGGCCAAACACAGGGACCTGCCCGCCGGTTTCATCGACAGCTCGATCTCGCTCTAGTCCTCGAGTCACCGCATAAAGTGGTTGCTTAGTAGCAAACTTCGCGATCAATTTAGGTACAGGCACAGGGGCAAATCCATAAAATCCTGGTACCGTTTCTGGATCGGTCAGTTGTAAAACCTTAAGACCCGCGTCGCCATCGGCAATATAAGCAAAGAGTGAGGCATTGGTGTGGGCAACCGCAATATCGTAGGGATCTATGATGCCCTCATCAGGACCAATCCTCTGGTGCAATACCAGCTGCTCTGGACGTTCAGCATCAATGATAACCAATCCATCGGCTCCTGCCGCCACGTAGATCCAACTTCTTGCAACCGCAAATCCTCTGGCGTCCTCCAAAGGAATCGTATTGTTGAGCACCTGACGCGGCGCATCTGGATCACTGACATCAATCACGCCCAATCCTTCGGCATGGGTGACAAACAAATATCTCAGTTGTAAAGCAGACGCGCGGGCATCGACTAGATTTACAGTACCGCGCAACTTAGGCCCGAGAGGATTGTTAAGATCAAGAATCACAATTCCATTTGGCGTTGTGATGTAAGCTAAATATCCACCCATCGTCACATGCCGCGCGCCATTAAGTATGCCGTCAGGATTCCAAGTTAGCGCCCGCTTGAGAAAATTATTACGAGGCTCTCCGTCAGCAAGTGTATTGATATCCACTAAAATCAGGCCCTCTTCAGCGTCGGTAATCACGGCGTAATTATAAATGCCGTGCATAGGACGCTCCTGATTTGTCTCGCGCATCAACTTGCCTTGGTTGCGCATGGGAGCGATCGGTTGGGTTGTTACCAGTGACACGCAGGTTGCATTCTTGGACTTAACCCGAGTGTTGTGCCCCATTGGGCTGAACGGCCCAGTCAAAATTCTGTCGCTAACGCCTTTATTGGCAATCGATGCAATATCGAAGACTTCGAATCCGTTCTCCCCGCCTGCGGTGAAGAGATATTCGCCGCGATGCTGGAGACAGCCGACTGTGCCATCAATCGATTCTTGGTGATGCTCAGTCAAAAACCCATCATTACTTTGATGGGCTTTGTACCAGTCGGGATAAACCATTTTATGCAAGTAGGAACCAATCACAGTCTGAGGTTCTTCCCATTCCGTGACTTTAATCGCGTCAACACTGCCTTGCCCACCAGCATAGGTAAAATGCCCCATAAAATCGATGTAATCGCCCCCAAAACCCAGGGTTTGAGCAAGGATTGCGTTATTGTCGCCATCCTCGGATAAATGACAGTCACTACAATTACGCGTCTCGGTTTTTCGTACCGTGTGTGCAAAATGAGGGTTCATTGCTTGTGAACTGTATCCTGCCGATGAGATCGGCGGCTGCTGGACATACAGTTTTTCTCGGTTGGCATTGGTAGACGACAACACCAATGCTGAGGTGGACCGGATAGGTGCGATTCGCCCGCCATTAATATCTCCGCGCCGGCCAAGCATAAAGACCTGGTCCCGAGCCACTTGCGGGTTATATGTCGCATAGTTTCGAGTTTCGCCGCCTTCGTAATGGTTTCTGGGCGTTTTCCAATTGGCCTCAATCGGCAGATGACAACCGCCACAACTCGTCGTCCAGGACGTATGACAACTGTAGCACTCCATTTTTTCGTAACTATGTGCCCGCTGATAATCTGGCACATCATTACCCCAATCTTGGGTTGCCGTATTAGTTGACATCAATTTAGCTCGAGCTGCCTTTTCATTGTAGTTTTCGTGCCCTTCGGCGACTGAATCTTTAACTAAACTGAGCGTCCACTCGAGATCAGGATTCAATAAACTTCGCTGAATGAACTTGTTTCCGATCCACTCAAAGCGCGGTTTGCCATCTGGATTACGCAATAACGAGAGATCTATCCCTCCAGGTGGCGATGCCGGCCCGGAGGTCACCAAAGTGGGATACTCATCCGATGTGCCGTGACAATCTTGACAGTCTATCGCGACCGCATCAGCAACTTGTGTGTATAAATGACCATTTCCGTGAGAATCCTGCGAAAAGTGGCAGTCAACGCAATGCATACCCACATCAACATGAATTGAAGACATGTGCACCGCTTTATCAAATTTTTCTGGGTCATCGTGATCGACAATGTCCCCATCAGAATCAACTAAATTGCCCCGCCGATCCTTCCTAAAAATGGCTCTAAAATTCCACCCGTGACCGTGATAATCTGCGAACTGGGTATTGTCCATATCGTCGTTTCTTTCTGATACCGATGCGAGGAAATCGGGATCCGACCAAAGTCCACGTGTCGCCGCGCCTTCAGGGTTGCGTTCATTGATCTTTCTTATTTCATGATCGGTCGGATACCGCTGTTCGGAGGGCCACATTTTGTCTGCATCAGACTCGTAATCCCACATTGTGTAGCCAAGGTAACTGTTCAGGAACATGTTCGGTTGGTGCATATGGCATGACATACACTGAGCTGTCGGAATCGCACGACTAAACACATGTTTAATCGGATGACCGGCGGCCTCGTTATCTATCATGGGATCGATGGTGGCACTCTGACCGCCGTGTCCATGCTTGGCCCATAGCCCTGAATGCCGCGGATCACGATCATTGGCATAAACCACATGACAAGCGCCACATCCTGATGTTCGGTAATCGCCGGGCTGCTCGTTGGTACCCAAAAACCACATCAAAGGGTCATTTAGGCGGGTTTTAGCAATGTTGATCAGCGGCACTGAAATACGCTGTCCTGTGCCTGGCCCACGATTTGATTGGCGAATATCAGGCCTACCTGGCTCTTCTAAACGTTGGATCAAGCCAAGAGAATTAGGCAACCCTACCTCAGGGAAAGTATTGAGAATGTTTCGGCCACCTCTTTCAAAGACTCTAAAAATATCACCCGGTTTGACCGTCTCCCAGGCGGGTAACGGTAAAAGGTAAGGCTGAACACCATAGGCCTCCTGAGCGCCTGGCACATCTTTTAAAGGCGGCCCAGTAACCGCTGCGGGCTCACCCTCCCGGGTATAAGCCTCTCCTAAGATATAGTTTTTGAAAGGCAAAATACCGTTGTTATAAGCAGCACCACCCCAAAGCATTGCACCCGTCGCCATGATGCTTCTTTTCGCAGCCTGAATCGTACTGAGATGACAAGCGCCGCAAGCCTCCTCAACAACCCGGTAATCAGATGGATTCACAAAACGGACAAACTCTGGGCTCTCTCGATTCAGTAAGGTGTAGCTGCCTTCAGGGTTCTCTGAGTCTGGAAAATGCCATTCGTCCGGATATACCGGTAAGACGTGCGCTCGCTGCAGCGTCGAATCAAATTTCTCTGACGGCCTTGAGATACCTTCCGGCAACTTCACCGAAGCATCGCCACCATGGCAATCAGTACACCCCAATACCACCCCAGGGCTGGAATGCATGGTCTTTGCATCTGTCTCGAGGTGGCAAGACTGACACCCTTCACTTTTCAGTGATGCAGCTTGCCAGGATTGAGCCGAAGGTGACGGCGGATAAAAGGGATAATTGCGCAGCACCTTTTTAGGCGCCTCGCTGGCTAGCGCTTGCGACATTACGGTCACAGTCGACCAACTAACGATAAGCATCAAAAAAGCTATCACGAGATGGGATATAGCTCCAAAGACCCTTTCCGTTTTCCTCGTGTCATCCATCAAATCCTACCTTTCAACAAGGGTTCATCGACGTGCCCTGTCGGCAAAAATGCCAGAGAACCTTTGACTATCAATAACTCAGCACCAAATTAAATAACACTGAGTAACCTAAATCTTCATTGCGTCCCATCAACTGTTCGTAGCCTCGACCCGGTATCAGAGCTGCACCGGACACCCGCATCACAACATTCTGAATCATGAAGGGTCGCCAAGTTAACGCTAAAGAAATATCTGTACCGATGAAGTTGTCAATCGAGCCTTGATTCCTTGCAGCGCTCAAAACACTGGTATTCTCAAACCAAAGTCCATTGACGTTAAGGGCTAGACGCGTCTCGGGAGACACATCGACATCAACACCGATACCTAACAACTGCGTGCCAGGATTAATGAAGTTTGATTGACCTTGCTCTTTGGACGAGCGCAAGCTATTTAGCACCCCGTTTCGCCCCGAAAGGCCCACCGCACCACCACCTATCAATGGCACCGCTTGCCGAATCCAGAAACTTGTATCAGCCCCAGCGAATAACGGATTTTCAAAAATTGCATCAAACCCTTTGGCTCGACCGTCATACGGATCATCATCACCACTGGCATACAGCCCGGAAATCCGATATCGAATCCAGTTGTCATCAAAGCCAATTTCAAACGCAGCAAAGAAGGCCTTTATCTCATCGAGTGTATTCCGGTACTGCTCGTTAGTTTGTTCACCCGTGGCAAAATACGCACTTGTGGTGAGGTTAATCCGACGAATATGTCCATCGGTATTAAATCCCAAGTACGTTACGTCGTAGTCTCGAGCAAAACGTTCGGCAAAAAGTGACGCTGGTCTTGCAATAAAGCCATTATCATCAAACGTAAGTTGGCCTTTTTCTCGATTACGATTGTAGACAACAGTGACCTGAGCGGTATGCCCAAGCGTTATTAAATCTTGCCAGTAAAGGTTCGCAACAAAAACATCATCTGATCTGAAATCGAAATCGAACTTGTTAAGACCGTTATTAGTATGTTTTTCTAAACGCCTAAACCAAGCCACGTTATATTGAAGGCGATTATTTCGTCTGGTTCCGAAGAGACGAACGCCAGGCTGCTGGTCTTGAAACAAAAAGCCCCTGAAATCAGTCGTGAAGGGCTGAATACCAACCCTTAACGAGTCAAAATCATAACGATCGGAGACATTCCATAGGTGCTTGTCAGCAAACAGTCCTTGAATACCGACGGTGGACTCAATCCGCAAAGACTCGCCTCTGCCACCGCGATCTGGCACCACTCTTAACACACCAACTTCCTCTGCAGAGACACGCTGAAAGTTAAATACGGGTATGAAACGAAACTCCCAATCCGGGGGCTTGAAGGTCGTATCCCCTTTATAAAAAACAAACTCCGTCACGAGCTGCTGATTGAGTATCAGGGATCTAGATTCCGAAATAATGTCATATCGGCCTGGCTCAAGAGTGGTCGCGATGCCCACAGGTAATGGAAACCGTCTTGGCTCAATCAAAGTGTCTGAAATTGCCGTTAGTGAAAAAAACCAATCATCGCCATATACGGGTAAGTCGCCCTTAAGTGGGTTATGTCCTCTGTAGGGGTTCAACCACTGTTCTTCATAACCAAGTGCTTGAACGATACGCCACCGGTCTGGAACGGTTGGTCCAAGTTCAATCCGAGCTGTGAAGGGCTCGATTCGACCCGAATCGCAATTTTTTGTCATCACTACTTCGATGGGTGGTTTACCCGGTCGCTTAAGTCCCTTCGCTGGTGTCGCCTCAGGACAGACGGGGGGTTTATGGTCTCCCGCGACATCCCTCGCCGCAACCTCTTTAGGCGTCAAGGAGCCCCATAGCACCAACACCAATAAAATCACTTTCACGCTAGATTCCGTCACAGACATTATCTTCCTCAGAATCAATGAAAGGGCTTTGCGGACAGGAAACATAGCGTAAGCGCTGCAAATTGTTAGGTAAGGCGATCTGATCAGCTCGAATCTCCTTGGGGGCATTACCAAGAGCGCCAGACAATGACATTGATGCATTGTGGACGCTTAAAAATGCAATCATGTCGTCTTGGTCAACACCATCGCCGGAAACCCCGACGCCGCCAATTAAGGTGTTACCTCGAAAAATCGGCACACTACCGGGGAATATTTGAAGGCCATTTGCTATCCGAGGTAAGCCCATCTTGGTTTGAAATAAAGCCTCAGGGTTAAAGCCTGTATTACCGACACAACTCTTACCCACGTCTTCAATAGCTCCTTCGAGCGCAACATGTGCAACATGATGGATCAACGCGTTATAAACAAGATCGCTTTGAAGTCCCACAGAGAAAATACTCCATTGGCCGACGGGCTTAGAAAGAGGACCATTTGGCTTAGAAGCTACCCCGTCTGGATAATGCGGCCGGGACAGGTTGCCTCCGGCGCGATCCGAGAACGCTCTCGGAGTACCGTCTCTCTCTAACGCTAATGGAAGCCCTAAAAACTGCTGTAAATTGCGCACATAACTAGAAAAGCTTGTCTCTGGGGACATCAAGGGAGATGTCTGAAGCAACGCCGGTACCAACCCTTGAGCAACATTGTTACTGAGCGTTGCAAGATCGGATACTGGCGCGAGATATTTAGGCTCAGGCAAACTTTTTAGTGCCTCGCTTGACGAGGGCGATATTGATTGGCCCGAGCTTGAGAAAAAAACCGCCGTTCTTGCTTTTTGAATGGAGACATCAGCGCCGAATACTGGCGCATCTCTTGACCTAACCATACCAACGATCTGACCGACCGAGTCGACCACACTCACCGTCACTCGCGCTGGGGTACCCAGTGGGCGACGGATCTGGGCACGACTCTGATTAGCGATGACCAATGCCTCACGTAAAATGGTATGGACTTCTTTTTGGGATAGCGCATGCTCCTCTAGTCCATCTGGGGCATCCTGTGCAGGTCGACTTGGGTAACGATTATTACCGGCCGCATCCACGAAAACGAAAGCATCTAGGAATTCGCCATCGGAATTCTCGAATTGCCCCGCAAGCGCTGGCAAAATCCCAGAGTCGGCATGACCAAAAGCGGTACCGGGATGAAGTGCAAGGCCATCATAATAACCCGTCACGGCAGTCAAATTACCTCGGCTTTGTAACCAATCCGCTAGACTGGATGAATCAGTCAAGCTGTCTGATACAAGTTCCGAAACCGACCAATCCGAGTACCTGAGCGTTTTGCCAGCAGCAGTGATCACATCACCGCGACGGTCGAGTGGGGCCGCGTAAGACACTGTGCCTGCAAGAGCGATGACTTCATCTAAATCCTGATCAAAACCACTAATTTGCTTATCCAGACCATAGATGCCATCACCAATAAACCCAATGCCACCGACTGGAGTACCTGATTTATAAAGGGGAAATCCACCCGGATCGGCGGACAACCCAAGAGGGGCTCGAAGCGGCCCTGGAACCGTACCTTGGCTCACTGCCGCTCTGCTGACGAAGTCCCCGCAAGGTAACTGACTAAATTGAACCCCAAACAGAGGCCCAGAAGGCTGATTAACTTCACCAGGATTGAAATTTTCTTGAATAATCTGCGATGCTGTGCGAGTCGTGAACGCATTACCTTCGGTAGACAAATAGGCCCCAGTCTGGGCTTTTGAAATTGCAGCCAAGGTTGCTGGCACAACATTAACGCCCTCCAGCCCTCCCGCGATTGGTGCACCTATCTCGAAAGAAGAGCTGATTGTCACCAGCGGCTTGGCATCGTGCATTTGATAGACAGCCAAAACATTACCCACTCGATCGACAACAGCAATCGTTCCTGGCTGATTTCTTGCCTCCGCTTCTGCAACGACCTGAGCCAAAATTCGTTCGACATCGGCTTCACTCAGTCGAGTGGATATATCTGCGCAATAACCAGAGCATGAAACTTGTAGCGCTGCAGTTGCACCTCCATCGACTGCCGCCGCCTCAATAGCGCGTACGCCTCCTGCTGAGCCGCCGCAGGCATTAAGACACGCCCAGAGGAAAATAATTCCACAACTGCTTGCAAGCTGATATCCGGTCAGGCTCAAGGTTTTGCTCCGTTTAAAACTGTAGGCAACGAAGAGAACTCCCGCCCGCGCATCAAACCTTGATTCGGATTGTGGAACCGGTGACAGTCGATGCATTCGGATATCACCTTATTTCGGCTGTGCTCACTCCCGTGACAAGACTGACAACTGGCTAGAGTAGGCATAAGAATGTCAGTGGCCACGGCAGAGGCCTTCGCTTGATGGCAGTCGCCACATGACTGATCAGCATGGGGCTTATGGTCAAAGATGCTCTTAGGCATCCAAGTAGCAACCAATTTTACTGGCAACACTGTCCAGGAGGGCTGACCAGTGTCGGTCGTCGATCGAGTAACATCATGGCAAATAGCACAGGTCGTTTCTTCGAAGATCATCTCTGCCGTTGATCTCGCCTTACGCTTGGCCATCACTAGCGCCTGCTCTCTAAGCGCAGCCTCCATACGAGTTACCTTGCCTGGACGCTGTGCTGGAAAAGTAGGTCTCCCGGGTTCAAGATCCTGGCTCACAAGTGTTTGCCTGGCATAAAATTCTTCTAAGATAGGGACCAGTAAATTCGCCTCCCCGTGCGGCAGCTGCCTTTTCGGAAAATCTGTATCGAAAGTCAACTGGTGACAACCCGAACAGTCCTTCTCCATTCTTACTGGCTCGTAACTCGCGCCTCCCATTTCAACTTGATGACAGTCGGCACAGCCCATAACGACTCGAGCATCCCTTCCCTCAATACCTTCAGGATTTAAGTGCACATCATGAGGAAATTTTAGTTGCGAGCTGTCTTGTTTATTGGTTTCACTCAATGAAACGCGCTGGGTATTCCAGCCAGCAAATTTCTGATCATAGACCTGCAAAGAAACTTTAAATTCGGGATGACTGAATTCAAAGTCACTGACCGGGGCCAGCGTCGTTTTTGTTTCTGCAAATGTTGCGACGTCACCATGACAGTTTGTGCAGCCGCGACTATCTTTATTAATTAACGCAGACGGATTATTGTGCTCGACGTGACAGGTTGCGCAGCGGGCCTCACCTAAGCCTACATCCGGGAACCGGAACATACTGGCGTGATGGGTTATTTGCTGATGGCAGTTCAGACAGGTATTGTTTTGAACTTTTACAAATGGTGTCTCATGACATGCGGAACAGTTGTCACCAATCGTACGATGAGCGTTGTGTAGAGGACCTGAATCCCAAACGCCATCATCGGGGATCATGACGGCAGCCCGAATCGGTTCTCGCAATTCAGGCTCCAGAACCACCAAAAGCGGTGCTAGCAGGCAAGTTAAGAGGATCCCGGCCACTAGCAACCAAGATAATCCGCGTTTCGAAACCCCAGTTGTCGCTAACGACTCCCGAAGGCTGTCCTGTAATTCAGTCGTTTTTCTACCCCGACGCTCGGTAAAGACCGCTAGCGCCGCGTCGTAGCCATCAACAGGTTCCAAAACAGTGACCTGGCAGGAACCAGCATTGATTTTGTCACCTGGACGTAACCGCGCGCCTAGGGTTTTTTTATTGTTGAGAAAGACCAGTGGTTTACCTAGCACGGACAACCGCAATTCGCCAGCGTCCAGAGAAAACTCACAGCAACTCAGCGGAACCGCTTCATCCTCAATGACGATATCCTGATCGGAGGCCCGACCTAAGCGTAACAACGCTCCTAAAAAGGTTCGTTCTTGAAACGATTCTTCATTCTTTAACTTGGTTTTAATTAAGAGTCGCAAACGCCATCACCAATAGATAAATACAGCAATAATATGGATGGTGACCGCTGCAAGCGCAGCAAACGCAAAGGGAATATGAACAATCAACCAAATTCGCAGCAATTCTGTCAATCTAACATCTTCTCGAATTCTGCTCAGCAATCTCGCTCGGCGTCCCATCAACGTGAGCATACGTTGCAGCGCTTCTGCCTCATCAGCGTTATCACCGTTTTGTAGATGCTTAACTAGATATTCAGCAACGGTCTTCATATCTCTATTGCTACAGAGCCCTTTGTCAGGAAGTTGGACACTCGAGCGGTCTTTAGCGGTTAGTTGATCAAAGTAAGACATTCCAATCTCTGTGCGTTCAAGTGCGCCTCTAATGACTTTATCAACCTCTTCACCTAACTGATTTGAAAGTCGGACTATTTGACGATCTTCTTCTTTTAGATCTTCAAAGAGCGCCGCGCGCATTTTGCCCCTGCTATTTTCATTGATCCGTAAGGGATAGCGTGAGTACGCCCAGACACCATAAATGCCGCTTAAACAAACCAACAACATTAAAATGTAAGCCAAAGTGTGGACATTGGCGCCAAACTGAAAACCTGTGTGCAGGGTTGCGACAAAAATAAGTGCAACCCCTAAATATACATGTGCGCTGGTCCATCCCTTTACGGTACCAACATCTGATAGGTAATCACGCTTCCTTCGGCCAAGCCAAATCAACCAAAACATCATAATCGCAGCCACGCCACCTAGTGCGTAGCCCACAGGGCTACCGCCATTTGGATCAACTGAGGGGTCTTGTGCGACATAACCGAAAATTGACAATACCACCAACAATGACGCCCAACGTAGCCAGCGCATCGAACGATGAACGAGAAATGATTCAGTCATAATGCAATAAGGCCTTATGAATCAACTTGCCATCCTCTCGCAGGCATGCGTTCTGACTTTTAAGTGTGCTCATAAATGTCGCTCCGAGATGGTCTGCACGAACGCCTCGGGTGCCAATCGACTGGCCGCACCAGTGGGACATGCCCTTACGCAGGCAGGCCCACCAGTTAGGTCTTTACACATGTCGCACTTAACAGCTTTTTTTATGGCGGCACTAGTATCGCCAGTCTCCCCCTCCGTCGCCGTCCTGCTTTTAGGTTTAGGCACTGCATCGCCAAAAAACAACGCTCGCCAAAAACCCTTTCCCTCGGTGCTTGGATAAGCCATCTGAATGACATCGTAGGGACAATTTTGCTCACAATTACCGCAGCCAATACAATTGTCACCAATGAAGACTTCGCCTCCCGGAGCGCGTTGGATGGCATCGGGTGGACAATCTTTCATACAGTGCGGATCCTCGCAATGTCTGCAAGAAGTAGGTACATGCACTTCCGCAAAAATAGCGCCGCCCTGACGATTAAGCCTTGAGGTGCCCTGATGGGTTTGGGCGCAAGCCGTCTCGCAGTTATCGCAATTAATACACAACGATTTATTAATCAGTAAAACATCGGTGGCCTCTCCAAGCCCTTGCCTTAACAGAAAATCGAGGACCCCTGCGGCTTCCTCGCTGCTTTGCCGACTCAGATTGTCTTGCAAACGGCTTTGCATCACCTCTTCTAGGCGCGTTTTTAGATTTTCATTTGAAGCCAAGAGACGCTTAAAGTTGTAGGTATTTACGGATATCGTTTGCGTCTTAACAGAGGCTCGCACTGTTGCCGACCGCTTATGGCCTCCTAGTAGGCCCATCTCACCTACATAATTTCCGGCCGAAACATAGGACATAGGCAACTCTTTGCCTGCGTAAGTCTTTAGGACGCTGACCGATCCGGAGCGAATCAGGTGCAACGCATCAGCATCATCACCTTCGTTGAAAATAGCCTCACCAGCTTGGTATTCGTTTATCAGAGCAGAAGATGCGATGGGCTGAAGCTCGGCAATGCTGAGTTCAGGCGCAAAACGTCCTTGTATAGCACGCAGCACAAAAGTTTCATCGAGAACCTGTTTGACTGAGGGCACTGAATTGAGGAGCTTGTTCATACACCTTCGAGGGATTTCAACAAGCTCACAGTTGTCACCAGCAAGCACAGTTGCAGACCTGCGTCGACCTGACAACAAGCTAAGCTCACCAAAGAAGTCACCCTGCTTTGAAGTGATCGCTTCGCCCGATTCCAACTTAATCAGTACTTCGCCCCGAAGAATTGCAAAAAAACTGTTGGTATAGTCGTTTTTCCTAAAAATGATCTCACCAGAATTTGGTTTGTGCACCAAAGAATCGAGTATCAACTCACGAAACATTAAAGGGTTAACATCACTAAACAGCCTGATCTTTTCCTGCATCATGGCTAAAACTTCGTCGACGCTATTGTTGACGCCCAGTACGTGAAACTTTTCGGCGAGCAGATCGTGGTCAGCCGGTTGGACCGGCTTACCTTGGATATAGTCGATAACCTCATAACCTTGATTCATGGCCTGCTTAATCAGAGGGTATCCGGCCAACGCTCCAATAATATAAAGGCCGGGAACTGAGCTTTCATAGCGCGTTGAGAGCACCGGTAAACTTGACGGATCCTCGCTTGGAAAAGTAACCCCAAAAGATTCAACTAATCCTCGAGGAGGAATGGCTCCCAAACGGGCTATCACTCTGTTAGCAGACAGCGCTACCTCGCCTTCCGCTGTGGACAAGGTCACAACACATGCTGAGCCGGAATCGACAGGAGATATCCCAATCGGCTGAGAATCGAAAAGGCAACTGATATCACCGGCTGATATCGCATCCTGAATCTGAGTAATATTGCCCTCTTTAGCTCTAGTAAACTCATCACGACGGTTAACAATAGTTACTTTGTTTTGCTTACTGAGCGCAATCGCATTCTCAATAGCCGCATCACCTGCGCCTACCACTAAGATCATTTCGTTTTGGATTTCGTCGGGGTCATCCAGCTGATACTCAACAAAAGTTGAGTCGTCCGCGGCCAGCCCTAAGGTCCGTAAATTCCCCTGAACCCCGATGCCTAGGACGACATTTTCTGCTAGTACCTGCTCTTCATTTGAAAGACGAATCCGAAAGTCGCCTTTTACTCCGTCAATAGTAGTTACTTCCGCGCCTAACTGGATATTGATTTGATGCTCTCTGAGTGACTGGTGCCACTCTGCTAGCACTTTTTCGCGAGTACCTTGGGCAAATGGCATCTCGCTGCGCAGGGGCAGGATGCTGGGCTCTGCCATCACGTGCTTGCCCTTTTGATACTTCTGTATGGTAGCGGCGATTGCTGAAGACTTCTCAAGCAAGACGTGCGAAATGCCCAATGCTGCTGCGCGGGCTGCCGCACTTAACCCTCCAGGCCCTGCACCCACGACTGCGATTTCATACTTTTTGGTCACGTTCGTGTCGCACCTTTTACTTCAGGCTTGTCAATCAAAAATGAATAATATTGTTATTTTTTCATTTCTTGCTTGATTGTACTCAAAACTCCGATCTCTGCCATAAAATTTCTTGACCGATGAACAAGACCCTTCGACCAGAAGGATCATTCATCGCTTAACTCAAAAACGATCATGGCGCCTCATCATCGAAGCCTGATAATCCCTTGGACTGGCCCGCGACTGTGATTCGACAGACGTGCCAGCGCAAACTGCTCAGAATAAAGCCCCATATAGAGTTCCCGCCTCCAATAATGAATTGCCTTTCATGAAAGCTACCCGTCTCACCTAGATGCAAAAAGAACCGATAAAGATAAAGCCCATTTAAAAGAATTTGGATCACCCAATTCAGGCGCCAACAGATATGTACTTACCGATAGGTTGGAGATATCAGACCGAAAAGGCTTACGCGCACAGTTGTTTTCTTTTTTTACCGAATGTAACTGTAAATTTTAAAACGTAGCTTCAAGGTTAATTTGGAGAGCTTTAAGACTTTATAAAGATAGGGCTAATCATTCTGAATCAGACGTAAAGATGAATTCATGTGTTAGAAAAATGCTGTGATTTGTTTACCCACGATGCTATGGATACTTTAAGGAAGTTTTTTCTGCGTTCTAGCTTTTTCGGAACAATTAAGCGCTTTTTCGGAAAATTCCTAGGCTGAACGGAAAGATAGATGTTTTTAAAGGAGGAAATGGGTGGAGCTAGGTGCACTTGTTGCCCTAATCCTACACCAATTCGCTTGTCAGCTAGGGTAGATCAATAGCCTACGCATCCTTGGTTCACTGTTAAAGGCAGCAAAAGGTCTACTGTTTTGTCTACTGCTGCGCCTCATTGTTAAAAGCTTCCACCCGCTGTCTCATATTGTGAAACCTAGTCATTGATTGTTCTTGTGGAGGATGTGGAGGGTTTTAAAAGCTGTAAAGGTGGGGTAGGCAGGAGGCCATCCTACGCCCTACCTGGATATAGCATTGCATGAACATTTTTAGAGGCTTTGGCGTGTTCGCTAGTCGCTTGGAACACGCGCTTTAATATACGCCGCAACGGCCTCAGCGGTATCCCGTTCAGCGCCTGAGCCTATAGCGCCCGAGATCAACGAATCACCCGAAAATCCAAACAAGTAGCGTATGAGCAGCAGCCCATCTGTGAGCGGCTGAGACTGGCCATCTCCGTCGATATCAAGTTGCGTATCAGCGTCCGATAAATATTGCGTGATCCCATCAGAGGAAGCGCGAGCAGCATCGGTTGCGATGGCACCAGAGGTAAGCGACGCGCCACTAAAACCAAACAGGTGTCGGATGACTAACAACCCATCTGTAAGAGGTGTCGCTTCTAGGTTTTCGTCAACATCAAAGCTAAAGCAGCCGGTTTTACAAGAGACTCGGCTAAGCGGGTCGGTACCATCGATCGCTTCTTGCGCATCACTGACGCCATCTCCATCATCATCTGGATCAGCCTCATTACCAATACCATCTAAATCTGTGTCTAGAGTTTCGAATGCATCAAATGGAAAGGCATCCGCGTTGTCGCCGACACCGTCGCCGTCTGAGTCTCTCGTCTCAGACGCATCCTCAGGAAAGGCATCACTATTGTCGCCTACGCCATCTGCGTCCGAGTCTAGGGTCTCACTGGCGTCTAGGGGAAAAGCATCACTGCCATCCTCTACGCCATCGTTATCATCGTCAGCATCAGCAAGCATCCCCACGCTTGTGCAGTCGGCGTCACAGTCATCGGGATAACCGTCCCCATCAAAATCCGGACGGCCTTCCAAACTAATCTGAGGGAAGCCATCACGATTATCCCCAACGCCATCACCGTCGGAGTCTTTTGACTCGGACGCATCATTGGGGAAGGCATCCCCATTATCACCAGTACCGTCTGAATCACTGTCTACTGTTTCATTTGGATCCTTGGGGAAGGCATCCGCTGCATCAGCTACACCGTCATTATCATCGTCGTCATCGGCCTCATCGCCTACTCCATCGAGGTCAAAATCACTGGACTCCCTCGGATTTTCTGGAAAGCGATCGTCCGCATCTTCAACACCATCGTTATCGTCATCCGCGTCACAAGCATTACCCAAGTCATCAAAATCGGTGTCCTTTTGATCGTTGTTGACCACATCGGGGCAGTTATCTACCTCGTTAGCAATCCCATCTAGATCTCGATCAACCGGGTCTAGATCCGTCACAATCTCTAGATCATCCGGCAAAAAGTTATTGTCTAAATCAAAGTCACAAGCATCGCCGAATCCGTCGTTATCAGAGTCCAACTGGTCGGGATTTACATCAGATGGGCAGTTATCCACTTGATTCAAAGCACCATCACGGTCTGAATCTGAGTCAACGCCCCCAACCGCCTCATAACCCAAGGAAACTGTATTGTTGCTCAAACTATCGTCGGGAAATTGCTCTGCTAGGGTTTCGTCGAGAAACACGCCCATGCTGACGTAAACATAATCTTTCCTTTTATCCAACGGTAGGATTACCGGCAGCTCTAGGTAGCCGAATTTCCGTTCCCCAAAAAGTTGGCTAATCGGGATAATACACAACACAGAGACAAAGCTTTGCTCGCTTGCAACGGCACAAAATTCAGTATCACCCAATACCTGGGTCCCTGCCGGGAAGTAGACCGCGATCGCCACCACGTTTTCAGGCTCTGGGTTGACTTGGCCGGAGGTAAAGGAAACGGGCAATGCGAAGCGCATTTGTGTGCCAGAGAAGACCGCGTTTTCGAACCCAACGGCAGAAGGAGAGAGACTATCTGGACGAAAACTAGACGAAAGGTCTGGACCGGCGCCGCCGAGGGATTGGGACTGATCAGCACCAGGGGGG
>Ga0255758_10001060_pt1 | contig 29190 bp, 15 predicted proteins | sample 011ome_24_FD_179958 | JGI IMG/M metagenome (GOLD analysis project Ga0255758, IMG submission 179958) | Coastal salt marsh microbial communities from the Groves Creek Marsh, Skidaway Island, Georgia - 011513CT metaG (version 2) | ecosystem: Environmental > Aquatic > Marine > Intertidal zone >... | reverse complement strand
GTTGGCACAGCAATTGATAACTGATTGGGTGGTTGCACACACAACCTAACTTACTATTTCAAAGGAATGAAACCATGAAAATACAAACTTTTATCGCGCTGCCCGCCGCAGCACTCCTGACATTCGCGATTAGCGGTGCTGCTAACGCTGCCACGCAAGGTACCCTAAACGCCACAAGCACTGGCTCATCCGATCTCTCTCTTACCATCAATGACAGCGTCAAAATCACAGGCATGGATGACGTTACGTTTCCAGCCTATGGCGCAAACAATACCGGCGCGATCAATCAAGGTGACGCATTTTGCGTTTATCGAAACGGTCAAGATGGCTACAACATCACCGCCAGCAATCCTAATGGCACCGAGTTTGAAATCACCTCATCAGTCACCAACGACTCAGTACAATACACCCTCGCCCTTGACGAGAGCGCTGATGCAAGTAGCGCGACTGCAGTGGCATACGCGACGGCAATCAGCTTTATCAGTGGTAGCGATGAGGTCGATTGCGGCGATGAAACTCAAAACGTAAACACTGCTTTTGATATTCGGATCGCCGAGCAAGAAATACGCGACGCGACCTCTGGTGTTTACACCGGGACTTTACAACTGGTTCTGGCCCCCGAGTAACCCGCTATCCGAACTGAAGCAACATCCAAGTCTCGAGGACCGGAGAGAAATAGGTTGCCAAGCTTTTTAAACAAGCGAATCAACTCTATTTCCTCCCGCCTTGCTGCGCGACTTAAATGCCTCTTGATTCGCACAACTGCGATTACTGGCTTGATATTAATGCAGTCAGTAAACGCAGCAAACATAGTCGAGATAGGCTCCATAGCCAGCTTTAACCTAGGCACATGGAATGATTCAGGTGCCATCACTGAGTCACAAGTTTTCTGCATCGCGTCAGAAAATAGCGGTAATGGCAAGTTGTACCCCTATTGGCTCAAGGTGACTTCCCTTGACGCTAGTGGCAACTTCGCTTTACACCGCAACGGCAATCCGTCGAGTTCGGCGCAAAGCACCTTGAATGTCGGCTTCAAGCACAGGGATGTCGTCGCTGCCACGAACTTTGAAACGCTGCAACCTGACGACTTCGAGTCTCACGTCCATGACGGCGGGAGCACCAGCTGCACGTCGGCGGGCAATAACTCCGAACTGTTGATCGAACTCGCCGCCACAGAACTCGCCGCCAAGACGCCCGGCTCTTATATAGGCAATTTTTTACTAACGGTTATGGGCGGCGTCAACGGCAATCAATTAGACTCGGTGAATTTCACCGTTACAGTCGCAATCCAAGGGGCCGCGGCACAAGTCAAAATTTCAGGCCTAGATGATGTCAATTTCGGCGCTTACAGTGGCACCGGTGATCTAATGGCACATGAGCGTTTTTGTGTTCATTCAACGACTAGCAGCTATAGATTGTCCGTTAGCGCTGCATCCCAAGACACTAACGGTAACTTTTACCTTTCCGGGCTTAGTTCAGGCGACGATCTTCCTGTTGCCCTGGCTTTCATCGACGCTACTGGCACCTCTGGAACCATTCCGGTTCTCAATGCTGCTATCAGCGGCATGGGCGATAGTCTCTCGGATAGTTGCTCAGGCAGTGATAATGCCACCCTGACTTTTGCACTCACTGAGCAGTCACTGCGAAGAGTCACTTCAGGTGATTACGCAGAAACCTTCACTATTATGATTGAACCCGAATGAAGACCTATGAACCTGAGCACAAAATCACGCGCACCACGCTATTGCTCGGCCTGGCATTGACGGCTGCGCCGACTCAGGCAGAAATCGACGGTGATCTAGGCAAACGTTCTATTGCAAACCTTGGTATTGAGTTTGAAATCGTTCGAGGCGCTGTCGTCCGTCAACCGCCTGGTTTGGCGCTGAACAAAGGTGCCAGCTTCCTCGACGGATCGCCAGCGAGGCCCAAATGGTTTTTGCAAGGACAAGAACTACCCGCCGACACCAAGTTTCAATTGTGCCTTCCGTCCATGTTCGCCGGCAGTCAACTTTCACTGCTCGACTCACAGGCTTCAAAAACCAATGACAATCTAGATCGCGGCAAAAAACCCCTTGGTAATCAAAACAACGACTACGCTTTGGTTCAAACCAGTCCCCACACGCCAAACCCCAACGACCTTTGTGGCAAGCAACCAACGCTTCAAGTCAGCATTGAATCAAAGATCACTGAAAAACTCTCCCGTAACCCCCCGCGGAAGAACCTAGACACCGTCACTATGATCATCAGCCCGGAATAGCCCATGAAATCCTCCATCTTAGCCACACTTCTATTCCTAACGTCATGGCAATGTGAGATTGCCACTGCCTCACTGCTGGTTGACAAGGCCATTGTTATATTTGATGCGCAGACCGCTAACAAACACGATATCACGGTCATCAACGATGACCCCGACGCCAAACTCTACGTCAAGGTAGATGCCTTTGAAGTTCAGTCACCCGGTACTGTGGATGAAACCCTGGTACCGTTCGACAGGACCCTCGTCCCTGAATTTATCGCAACGCCCAACAAACTCGTGATTCAACCTGGCAGCAAAAGCCTCGTTCGGTTGATGAATTTAACCCCGATCAACGATGAAGAGAGAATTTATAGAATTAACTTTTTGCCCATCGCCAGGCCGATTGAATTAGCAACGCCACAACCCGATGACGGTGTCAGGCCAGTATTGGATATCATTATTGCCTATCAGGTTTTAGCCATTGTTTTACCCCGTAACCCGGTCTCCATCCCGCGGATCGTAAGGCACAAGACTTTAGTCACCGTAAGCAATACTGGCAACGCAAACTTCCTGTTAACTCGCGGACGACAATGCAACCCGACGAATGCGACTGAGTGCGCAGAACTTCCTCATAAAAGAATTTACCCAGGCAATACTTGGGAATTAAACCTCCCTTACGACGCACCGTTCTCATATGACATTCAGACCCATGCAGGCAATTCACCGAGCTTTTTTCAATAGCTTTTTCAATAGCAGGTTTCAATAGCAGATTCAGGCAGCGCCAGGTATCCACAATAAATTCATCCGCGTTACATCAACTTATGGCGAGGGCCTATTGCGTCGATCACCCAACAGTATTTCATCGGCATTCAGTGGTCTGCTCATGCTTGCGCTCATGTTCCTGCCATCTGTTACGATGGCTGACAAGCTAGAATGTACTGACAACTCGCAGAGTCTTGTGCTTGGCAGCTTTGTGTCGATTGTTAATGCTGAGGCCTTCATGCTGAAAAGCAAGAAGTCTCATCCGCTGTTAACTAATCATCTGCAAATTGCCAGTGAACGCCAGCCCGAAAATCAATCAAACACACTCATACATCGTGTCCTTGTCAGCGCCGCCACAAGCCTGGGACCGACTATCTGCCTGAAACAGCTGCACTCGCTCGGCTTTACTGATGCCTGGACTATTGCCAACGAACACCCGAACAATCAATCGAACCTCTCGACAATATGTGCAGTAGGCAACTGCGAAGCCAACCCGAGCGCTGGGTCTAATCCAGCGAATTTTTCCGACGACCCGCAAACTGCTCGTAGCTTTTTACTCGATGAGTCGTCTTCTGATACAGAACAGTGGCCAAATCCCGCCAATCTGCAGCCTATAGACAATCCCAGCCCGAAGATTTCTAGAAGAGTGATCGATACCGACTGGGTACCCGTGGGCTTTGAAGAACTTGATGAACCCCAAGAAACAGAGGTTGACCTGTTCTATGGCGGTTTCTATTTAGTTTCCGTTAGATCGCGGTTTACTGACGTTGATATTTTGATTTTGGATCCGGATAAGTTAATCGATACGCTGGTAGATTTGAAAGATCCTGGAAGCTTCCGGGAGCTGCTGGCGGCACCGCTATATACGAACGCTAACAAGCTATGCAAGAACAGATCCTCTATCAATTGTGGCGTTCTGACGACTGACTCTGTGGGCGTGATTTTCGACCAGTCTAGTCTACGAATGGACCTTTTCATCGCACCGGATCTTCTCAAGACTCGCACACCTCAGCAACTGGCGTTTTTACCGCCGTCTGACGCAGGCTTTTCCTTGCTCGACTATGCATCTATCTACACCAGTGGTTCTGCGATCGGCGAGAACCACTACAACCTCGCCAACACGACAATACTGTCTTACGCTGAAAATCGGGTCTTGATGCGTAGCAATTTCACCGATTCGGCTAATTTTTCCGTAGACACACTGGCCGTCGCTCGAGAATTCCAGGGCAAGGATTTCCAGGCGGGCATATTTCGCGGCAACGCGGGTAGTTTCCTTTTTATGAAGGACACACTATTTGTTGGAGCCACAGTGGAAAGCTCGCTGATTACCAGAAATGACCTCAGCGTTTCCCTGGGCAACGAAATTGAAGTTTTTCTTGATTCCCGAAGCCGAGTAGAAGTTTACAAGGATGGTAGACTGATCAACACACAGTTTTATGATGTCGGCAACCAGCTTATTAACACATCAAGCTTCCCCGCAGGCGCCTATGACATTGAAATAAAAATTATAAACAGTGCCGGCATCGAACGCCTGGAAACGCAATTTTTCTCAAAATCCTCAAGATTACCACCCGCTGATCAGTCCTTGTATTTCCTCCAGCTGGGGGAAGAGATGGATCAAAGCAATTCCGACCAAATACTGCCCAAAGGTAACGACACGCGGTTTTTACGGGCCGGAATCTCCCACCGATTAACGGATAGTTTAGGGACTGGGTTCGGTTTTTCCACTAACCAAACATCAACGATGATCGAGGCTAGCGGTTTCAAACAGGGGAACCATTATGAACTACAATCGGTTTTTGCCTACGACGACCTACAGGTATCAGCACTAGATCTGAAATTAAGAATGCGCTTTGAAAATATGCATATCAGCTTTAGCAGCAGGAGGATCTGGAACGACCTACCTGACACTGAGGTGGTCTCTCAAATCGGGGGCGAGGCATTGCAAAATCGCCTGTCTGGCACATGGAATACCGGCTATGGTTCTTTCAACGCTTTTTATCGCGAGAACAAAACATCTGATACTAATACGACCAGAAACTATGGCGCTCGCTGGGATAAAAACTGGACATCAGGGATCGGCAGTCTCAATGGCAGTCTGGAATTTTCTACCAACGATGGTCAGGACCAGGTTCTTTTCAGGCTCAACTATCGATTCCAAAAAAACCGCTGGGTGCATGTCGCGGCGGTACGATATCAAGATCGGGGCCAGCAAGGTAACGTCAACAATGATGGGGTCTCAGGCTATGTGTCATCCGACTGGCAGAACGCCAGCGCCGCCGCCAACCGATATCAAGTTGGGTTTCGAACCGATAGCGAAGATGGTGGGACATTTGAGACCCGAGCCTCAGCGAAGGGAAACCTCGGCAATGCTGCACTGACATCGGCATATCGTCATGACTTGGGGTATGCCAACTATTCGGGCTCAGCCAATACCAGTTTTGTCGTCACGAAGCAGGCATTCGGTATCGGTGGCGATCGTCAGGCGCTGAGTGGGTTTCTGGTTAGCACCAAGGGGAAGTCCGACGAAGGCGGCGACGTGAGCGTCATCGTTGATGGCTCAAAACGGGCCAAGGTCAAGCTGAACTCCACCCGCTTTGTGCCAGCAAGTGAATATGATATCCATGACATCTCGTTCCTCACTGAAGGCAAAACGCTACTCAACGTAGACACGAAAACCTATCGGAAAACCTTGTATCCGGGCAATGTTATCGCCATTGAGGTCGAAGCCAAACACATTATTGTGGTGCTTGGACAGCTGCTAAAACCCGATGGAACACCCTTGAGCCATGCGTTGTTGCTCGGCACTCAAGGAATTGCCATCAGCGATGACCAAGGCTACTTCCAAGCAGAGATCGACGCTGACATGGCATCAATCACGGTCAAAAAGGCTGGTCAGGAATGTGTGATTAACCTTGATAGTCCCTCGACCAATGACCAAGTCATTCACCTAGGCACACGCACCTGCCAGTAAGTCGTTATGTGCCTATGTGCCTATGTGCCTGTGCCTATGTGCCTGTGCCTGTGTACGAATCAGGTAGCAGAGGCTCATGGCGAGCCTGATGTGACTGATATTAGCTGGAATATTCGCCTGCCGAGCAATGCTCAGGATCTCATCAAAGGCTGGGGTGACGGCGACATCTGCACTTCTGCTATGGCTGAGATATTTCCCGTCCCGAGCGGCACATCGGTAACAACAAACGGCAGTGCCAAAAATACCCTTGGATAGCGATTCAACCTAGGTCATCATTCTACGCAGGCCTTACTGCAATGCCGCCGGCTAAGGGATATCATCTGCACTCGGGTACATGGTCCGCATCTCCACGCTGGCCCCTACTCACTCACTGTTGGCACCATCAAGAGGTAGCTTGATATGTTAAAAAAAGAATTTCTTAATCCGCACCCCATGGGCTTCACCAACACCGTCGTTTGTAGCAACAACGGCACGAAAACCATCTTCGTCTCTGGCCAGGTGGGCTATGCCGATGGGCGAGTCGGCGAATCCTTCGAAGAGCAAGCGCAGATAGCCTACGCTAACCTCGTCAGAGAGCTTGAGTCAGCAGGCGCCAGCGTCAATGACGTGGTTAAACTCAATACCTATGTGGTCGATTTGGACCGAGACAAAAGCAAAGCCAATCGGCAAGCTAAGGATCGGTATTTCAGCCAAAATGACCAGCCAGCCTCGACCATGATTGGTGTTAGTGCGTTGGTGATGAGAGAACTGCTGATTGAGGTCGAAGCCACCGCTATGATGAACGACTAGCACACCCGCCCAACCATGCCAGGATGGCAGTGGGATCGATAATTTGTCGCCGATGATTGTCAGCCGAGATCGTCCGCAAAGACCAACTAGAATCAGGAACGTCACTATGTCTGAACTAAAAGCTTACGCCGTATGGGACGCTGGTACCCGTTGGTTTCATTGGCTCAACGTGCTCTGCGTAATCGGCCTGATGGCCGTGGGGCTGGTCATTCTGTTTGGTCGTGATCTGGGCATCTCTGGTGACGGCAAGGTTCTTCTGAAGACCGTGCATACACTGATCGGTTATGTCTTTGCGCTGAACCTAATCTGGCGATTTATCTGGGGCTTTTTGGGCAACCAGCACGCCAGATGGCAATCCATCAAGATCAAACGAGGATTCATCGGCACCGTCCGTCAGTACCTAGCTTCGATCAGGGCCGGCCGCCCGGAGCAATATTTGGGTCACAATCCCTTGGGGCGTTTGAGCGTTGTTCTGCTATTTGCCTTGCTCGCCACGCAAATGGTCACAGGTCTGGTGCTCGCCGGCACTGACTTGTTTTTTCCGCCCCTCGGCCACTGGATTGCCCAGTGGGTCGCCGCACCCGGTATTGACCCAGGGTTGTTGGTCGCCAATGCCCCGCAAATGTACGATAGCGCGGCCTACGAGAGCATGCGTGAGTACCGCAAAATTTTTGGCACGATACATGTGTACGGCTTTTATACCTTAGCGGTCGTGATTGTCATGCACATCGTTGCGGTTGTTGTCACCGAGATCAGGTCAGGTAGCAATATCATTTCCGCCATGTTCACTGGTCACAAAATACTCAGCGAGCGGCCACAAGACGAGCAACGCTGAGCCCGCACGTCATTCCCGGCGGGAGGTGTCCGATAACCGCTTCACTGGCCACCCGCACTGGGCTGTGGAGCCAAGCGCCACTGGTTGACAGGCACGCACTGTCAATCTACGGTGGTCCTTGGCGTACACGACTTGAGTGCCCGGAGTTACTGCCATAAGGCCCATTGCCATTTGACAGTACCGACCTATCTGACGATATACAGAAATTTATGATGAAGATTCCATTATCGCTACATGCTGACCGACTATTTCCGGCCGATAAAACCACCCGTGACATTGCTCGCCGGCTCTATCAAGAAATCAGACATCTGCCCATTATCAGCCCCCACGGACACACCGATCCCAGGTGGTTCGCTGACAACCTGGCCTTTGAAAATCCCGTTAGTCTGCTCCTGCAGCCAGACCACTATGTGTTACGAATGCTCTACAGCCTTGGCCTATCCATGGAGCAATTGGGCTTGGGCCAGGCGGCGGATCGAGAGCTTGATCCGGAAGTGATCTGGCAGACCTTTGGTGATCATTATCACGGGTTCAGAGGCACACCGAGCAGGCTGTGGCTGGATCATGTGTTCGCAGATGTTTTTGGTATCGACGTGGTACTCAATAGCGACACCGCAGCTGACTATTATCAACACCTGCAAGGCAAACTTCAGAGCGCGGCGTTTCTGCCTCGAAACCTGTTTGAGCGTTTCAATATCGAGGTGCTGGCCACCACTGAGTCTCCCCTGGACGACCTGCGCCATCACCAACGCATTGCCGACAGTGGCTGGACGGGCAAAGTCATCACCGCCTTTCGGCCCGATCCAGTCCTCGACCCCGAATATGAAGGCTTCCATGGGAACCTTGTGACCTTAGCCGCGCTCACTGGCGAAGACACCCAGTCCTTCAGCGGTTACCTGGCCGCATTACGTCAGCGGCGTGATTACTTCAAACGCCACGGTGCTACCTCCACCGATCACGGGCATCCCAGCGCCCGCACCGCAGACCTGAGCGACCGTGATAAAGCCGCCTTGTTCGACAACATTCTCAGCGGCGGCTTCAGCCCTGCCGACGCTGAATTATTCCGCGCCCAAATGCTCACGGAAATGGCGGGCATGAGCCTTGAGGATGGCCTGGTGATGCAAATTCACCCGGGGGTTTATCGCAACCATAATCCGCAACTGTTGCAGCGTTTCGGCCGCGACAAGGGGGCTGATATTCCACTGCCGACGGAATATGTCAGGGCCCTGAAACCACTGTTAGATAAGTATGGTAATGACCCGGCATTAACTCTCATTCTCTTCACCCTGGATGAAACCAGTTACAGCCGAGAGCTTGCACCGCTGGCAGGCCATTACCCGGCACTCAAACTCGGACCACCTTGGTGGTTTCATGACAGCCCGGAAGGCATGCGCCGCTATCGTGAGCAGACCACGGAAACTGCCGGGTTTTATAATACCGTTGGGTTCAACGATGATACCCGCGCTTTCCTGTCGATTCCCGCGCGCCACGACGTCGCCCGCCGAGCAGATAGCGCATTTCTGGCGCGTCTGGTGGCCGAACATCGATTGCTCGAAAACGAGGCCGTGGAACTCGCCCATGACCTCGCCTATGGTCTGGCTAAAAAGGCTTACAAATTGTGAGCCAAACCCATCCGGTAAACCGCCTGCGTCCCAGTTTGCTATCGACACTACCCACAGCAGTCGCCCAGCCGACCTATGACCGTGCGCGACTCAAGACGGGCATCGTCCATCTCGGTGTTGGCGCGTTCCATCGAGGCCACCAAGCCTGGTACACGGAAGCTGCACTCAACGTCAAAGGTGGCGCTTGGGGCATCTTGGGCGTCAGCTTGCGCAGCGAACAAGTGCAACAACAACTGCGTCCCCAATCAGGTCTCTACACTTTGGTACAACGCCATGGTGCAACCGTCACCCGGCAGGTGGTTGGCGCCATTCAAGACGTGCTATCGGCAACAGCTGACAACGACCGTATTATCGAGGCTATCGCGGCCGCCGACACCCATATCGTCAGCTTGACCATTACGGAAAAAGGTTATTGCTACGACCAGGCTAATCATAGCCTGGCAGAAAACCATCCAGACATTGTCTTTGACATACAGCAACTGACCGATGAGCCACTAACTCCACGACCCAGAACGGCCGTTGGTTTTATCGTGGCAGGCTTACGCCGCCGGATGCTGGCAGCCCATGGCGGCATCACGTTACTCAGCTGCGACAACCTGCCTGGCAATGGCAACACCCTTAAAACCGTGGTACTGGATTTTGCCCGGCGCCTAGACCCTGAACTGAGCCACTGGATACTGACCCACCAGAGCTTTCCGAACAGCGTCGTCGATAGAATGGTGCCTGCAACGACCACCAATGATCTGGCAAAACTTAACCAAGATCTCGGTGTCGACGACCATGCGGCCGTATTCACTGAAACCTTTAGTCAATGGATTATCGAAGACCAGTTTTGCGCCGGTCGACCTGAGTGGGAGCTCGGCGGCGCGGTCTTTGTCGATAATGCCACGCCATTTGAACAGGCTAAGTTGCGTTTACTCAACGGCAGTCATTCCCTGATTGCCTATCTGGGCCAGCTCAGTGGCTACCTATATGTCCACCAGGTCATCAACGACAATGTCTTCGCTGAACTGGTAGAGCGTTATATGAGCGAGGTCTGCCCGAGTCTCCAGATGCCAGCTGAGTTTAATCTACCAAACTATCAGCGACAATTACTGGACCGTTTTGCCAACTCGGCGCTTAATCACAGAACCGCGCAAATTGCCGAAGACGGCTCCCAAAAAATTCGTCAACGTTGGCTCGAAACCGTGTTGACTGACAATCCGAAGGATTTCAAAATTCACGCTCTCGCGCTGGCGGGCTGGGCTGGGTTTCTTCGCCAAGTTCGCGACGACGGTGAGCATTACGACATCATCGATCCAGCCGCAGACGGTTTGACCGATATTATGCGCGGCCATCAAGATGCGCCAATCGACAAGTTGCTAAGCCACATAGGCCTGAACGAGTGGGCCGCCCAACGACCTGACTTCGTCGCCCTCGCAGACCAGTACTTTCAGCTTATCCAAACCCAAGGCAGTCGGGCTACCGCCAGCGCTGTTCTGGCAGGTGAGCTGTGAACAACCTTGAATATGATATCGTCTGCGCTGGCGAAGTCATGGTGGAATTTTCCAGTCTGGATAATCACCAATGGCAACAAGGCTTTGGTGGCGACACTTATAATACAGCGGTGTATCTGGGCCGCGCGGGCTTGAACTGCGCCTATATGACCCGCCTGGGTGACGATCTGTTTTCCACTCAGGTTGCCAGCATCATTGCCGCAGAAGGCCTGGGCACAGATCACCTCGAGCATATCAAGAATCGTCAAATAGGTTTATATACCATCACCAACCGCTTAGACGGTGAACGCAGCTTTGACTACTGGCGCGGTCTCAGCCCCGCCCGTGAACTCTTCGCAGCCAACCTGACGCCGCCCAACTGCCGCTACTTTTATATAAGCGGTATCACCCTGGCCATCATCGCCGACCAGAACCTAGAGCATCTAGTCACGTGCCTGACGGCATTACGCGCCCAAGGCACCACGATTGTTTTCGACCCCAACTACCGACCGAAACTCTGGACCAGTGTCACTGAGGCGCGCCAAGCTTACGGCCAGATTCTGCCACTCTGCCAGATAGTGATGCCGGCACTGGAGGACGACATCGCGTTATGGGAGATTAGTACACTTGAGGAGTCTATGGCGCTGTATCAACCATTCGACCTTGAAGAACTCATCATTAAGGCGCCTGACCTGAGCTGTCATGTGGTAATCAACGACTCGTATCTCACAGGCACGGCAATTCGAGTCAATGCCACAGACACTACCGGTGCCGGAGATTCATTTAATGCCGGCTATTTAGCCGCTCGTATTCAGGGCGAAAGCATTCCGCAAGCCATCCAGGCGGCGCAACAACTGGCCGCGCAGGTGGTTCAACATCGAGGCGCAATTATGCCGCGCCAACTTCACCAAGGAACTTAACATGCAAGAGACATGGCGCTGGTTTGGCCCCGACGACAGCATTACTCTGCAGCACATCAGACAGGCTGGCGCGACAGGAATTGTGACGGCACTCCATGACATTCCCACTGGTGAACTTTGGCCGTTGGATGCCATCATCGCGCGCAAGGCACTGATCGAAGCCCAGGAATTGACCTGGTCAGTGGTCGAGAGCGTACCCCTGCATAACGATATCAAGACCCGCACTGGCGACTATCTGCGGCACCTCGAAAACTATCGGCAGACTTTGTTGAATCTTGGCCAAGCTGGCATCCAGACGGTGTGTTACAACTTCATGCCGGTGGTGGATTGGACTCGTACCAACCTGGCCTACACCCTGCCCAACTCTGCCCAAGCACTACGTTTCGAGATGACCGATTTCGTCGCCTATGACGTGCATATGTTGGCACGAAGCAATGCGAGCCAGGACTATAGCCAAGCCCAATTAGCCATTGCAGCAGAGCGCTTTGCGCAGATGTCGGCGCCCGCGCGAGAACTACTCGAACAAAACATTATCGCCGGCTTACCGGGCGGCGAAGGATCCTATGACCGCGCCAGTATTCGCCAAGCGATCAGTGAATTTACGGCACTGGGCACCGAAGGCTATCGGGCTCACCTGTTTGCCTTTCTCCGAGACATTATGCCGAGCGCCGAACAGGCCGGTATCAAGATGTGTATCCACCCCGATGACCCACCTTTCTCCCTGTTCGGATTGCCGCGAGTGGTCTCCACTGCCAGCGATGCCAAAGCACTGCTCGACGCCGTCCCCAGCAGCAGTAATGGCTTGACCTTATGTGCGGGGTCTTATGGCGCCCGCGCCGACAATGACCTGGTTGCCATGGTTCGCGCCTTTGGACCCAGCATTTACTTCGTGCATCTGCGAAACATCAAGCGCGAGCCAGACGGGTCTTTTTTCGAGTCTGATCACCTGGATGGCGACAATGACATGATTGGCCTAGTCTCAGCGCTCCTCGACGAAGAAGCTCGACGGGGCCAGCGCGAGCCGATCCCCATGCGCCCGGATCACGGCCATACCTTGGAAGAAGAGAAGAACAAGCCCGGACTTAAACCCGGCTACTCTTATGCCGGACGCATGAAGTCACTGGCCGAGTTGCGCGGTTTGATCTATGCACTTGAGCGAGTTCGCCCGGGTGTAACATAGCCGCGGGGCCTAAAACCTCTGCTTCCAAAACCTCAGTCTCAGGTAAGGATCACGATGAGTCACATCAAGTCACAAGTACTGCGCGTCGCGGCTTACGGGATTATTCGACGGGAACATGAAATCTTGCTTTGCCGCCTATCGCCAGAATTGGAACGCCATGGGGGCCGGTGGACACTCCCTGGTGGCGGTCTTGATTTTGGCGAACACCCTGAGGCGGGCATGATCCGTGAGGTTAAAGAAGAAACTGGTTTCAGCGTTGCCTCCAGCACACTGCTTGGCGTTCACGCCTTCACTCGCGACCTGCCAGATGAAGCTTTTCAGAGCATTCAAATTATTTACACCGCCACCATCCTGGGCGGCTCCCTAACCTATGAACTCGCGGGTACCACCGACAAGTGTGAATGGCATCCGCTAGCGGCCGTGGCGCAACTGCCAACCGTTGAACTGGTTGATGTGGCCCTGGCAATGCTCAGCCCAAACAAAAGTTGACTCAAGGATTGACTCAACTAGCAGGAACCACCGCATTGGACGTTGATACCCAACCTGTGGTGGCCATAAAATTCATCCAGTCTCCCAGACTAACGATTAACCTTGTATCAGCCGGTGCAGCAACCGCAAAGGTCAGCGACTATTCAGAACGCATTTAATCGCTAGGCAGCGCACCATTTTCAATGGTGGTCGCGGGGACATTAAGTACAGCGCTTGCCATTGCTATATTGAAGATGCTGCGAGCTATGTTGATCTCAAACAGTAAGCCTTAGCGCTACGCTCCGGTTCAAAGATATTGATTGGGATGAAACCCGCGCCCAGACGGATCTGCTCAGCAGAGTCCTTGATAATCGTTTCATCCCAGTGACGGTTAACTATGAGGTCTCGGCCTGAGCCCCTTGGTCCTTTGGGCATCGTTAATATAAGCGCCAGCAACGACCTCAGTTGTTTCGTCAGCAGCTCCTTCGTTATCAGCCCCTTCCTCTATCTTTCTGCCATCGGTATCGGCGTCAGGTTCGGGCAAATTTGGGTCAGCGCTTTCAATCAATGTCACTGGCCCCTCATCAGCAGTCGCTGCTGGATTATCCGTGGCTTCGGCACCAATCTCGATGCGACTGACACCGAAATTATAAACAATCGATGGCTCAAGAGCCTTTCTCGCAAAGGCACCTTGATTGTCGAAGGGGACTGACGCTGCCACTCTATCATTGGCACCAAGCGCGCTGACAACCGTGGACTCCGCGCGACTAACCACAGTAGCCTCAACCAAGTCAGTCGTTGATGGCGTCGCATTGAGCACGAAGTTCTGAGCAGAATCAAAGGCGGGAGCGTTGGCAACGTTTATGCTGTCAGTATTACCCAGGCGAATGTTGAGTGTATTATTGTCTGCAGCCACGTTGACACCCGGTGCACTCGAGGAAGCATTCGCAAGACTAACGACGACATCCTCTTCCGTCATAAGACCGACAACAACGCCATCATTGGCACCAAGCGCGCTAGCAGCCGTCGACTCCGCTCCACCAAGCGCAGTAGCCTCAACTCCGTCAGTCGCTGATGCCGTCACATTGAGGACAGGGCGCTGATAAAAATCAAAGGGAGAAGAATTCATCAAGTTGATGTAATCCGCATTACTCAGGCTATTATTGAGCGCATTAACGCGCTGATAAAAATCAAAGGCCGAAGAATTCAAAAATTTGATATAGTCAGTTTCGCTCAGGTTAATACTGAGTGCATTATTGTCTCCAGGCAAGCTCACACGCGGCGCAGTCCTGGCGGCATTGGCAAGACTAACGACAACAGTCTCTTCCGTAATAAGACCGGCAACAATATAATCTTTAATGGCGTCGTACGGCGAGCTTGAACCACCGACATCATTTAAAGCCTCTGTATATCTACCTGATTCAAGCAGACCATTGCTGCCTATCAGCAAGACACCCAGATCGAGATCGATTGCGCCGGTGTGGGTATTGGCGCCCGTCAACGTAAGAACGCTATTAGCCGTATCCTTTAAAAGCAAACCTGAGCCACTGATCACACCGGAAAGCCGCTGGGATGCCGTTGATGCATACTGAAAAGTCGCGCCACTGCCAATATCTAGCGCGCCAACATAGGCACCTGGAGCGAGGCGCCCATTAGCTCCAATCGAGAGCACGCCCATTCCAATATCAATGTCGCCACTATATAAATTAGCACCGGTCAAAGTGATCTTAGCGTTAGATGTATCTTTCACCAATAAACCGGAGCCACTCACCACCCCGGACAAGGTCTGGTCGACGCTGGATGCATATTGAAAGACCGAACCGCTATTGATCACTACGGCGCCGGCGTAGCTACCCAAGCCGAGCTGCCCTGCATTGGCGATCAATAGTCGACCCACATCAAGTTCGATTGCGCCTGAGTGAGTGTTTGCACCCGTTAAAGTGAGTGTGCTGCCGGCTGTGTCTTTCAGCAATAAACCCGCGCCGCTAATCACGCCCGAGACGGTTTGTGACGCGCTGGATCCATATTGAAAGATCGACCCGCTGTTTATATCCAAACCGCCAGCATAGAAACCGGAACCGAGCTGCCCAGCGCCGCCAATGACCAGCCGACCCGCATCAAGATCAATCGCGCCATTAAACTTATTCAAACCCGTCAGTGTCAGCGTGCTGTTAGCCGTATCTTTCAACAATAATCCAGCACCTCTAATCACACCCGAAAGCGTTTGGTCCGCGCTGGATCCGTAATAGAAAGTCGAACCGCTGGCAATGCCTATCAGCCCCCCATGACTACCCGAGCCAAGCTGCCCGGTGCCATCGACAACAACACGCCCCTTATCTAGGTTAATGCCGCCGCTAAAGGTATTCACAGCTGTTAGAATCAGGTCGCTGGCAGTGGTATTTTTTAATATGACACCCCCGCCACTAATCACGCCTGCTAGCGTCTGATCAGCACTTGATGCGTACCTGAAGAAAGCACCATTATTAATATCCAGCGCACCGGCGTAAAAACCCGACTGCAACTGACCCGCACCGGTAATATCCAACCGCCCCGTATCTAACTCAATGGGGCCGCTAAAGGTGTTGATACCCGTCAACGTCAACGTGCTATTGGCCGTGTCTTTCAACAATAGTCCTGAGCCATCGATCACACCTGACAGGGTTTGCGCAGCATCTGAGGCATATTGGAACGTCGTACCCGCGGCGATATCCATGGCACCCGTATAGGCACCGGATCCCAGTTGGCCACTGGCGCCGACCAACAGCACACCAGCGTCGAGATCAATATCACCAGCAAAGGTGTTCACACCGGTCAAGGTCAGCGTGCTGTCGGCGGTATCCTTGACTAGAGTACCCCCACCACTGAGCACACCCGACAGGATCTGCTCACCGCTGGAAGCATATTGGAACGTCGCGTTATTGGCGATATCTATAACCTGCGCGTAGTTACCTTGCCCCAGTGAGCCAGCATTGATTAACGCGAGTGAACCAGAATTTATATGGGTAGAACCGGAATAGGTATTTACTGCGTTAAGTGACAGCGTACCTGCTCCATTTTTAATCAGGTTCGCTGCACCGGCAATACTTGCAACCGAACCGTTAGTTGCCACCGTGATATCAACTGACTGAGTCGCTTCAACACCACTCAATGCCAGCGTGTTAGCCGACAAGTTAATGTGATCAAATCCAAGACCACCACCAATATCACCGGCGAATGTAATCGCCCCCTGCCCAGCCAAAACTGTTAGATCATGGACTGCCCCGCTGCTGGTGATTGCCCCAGAAACGTTGAGACTGCCACCCACGCTCCCCACTTCCGTAGTGATTAGCGTATTCGCCGCGGAATCTAAAACTAAATCGCCAAGATAAGTCTGATCATCACTCGTACTCACTGTACCCGCCAGTACCGTATCGCCGCGAACCAATAAGGTCGTCAAGCCACTTAGCGCACCGCCTGCATCGAAATTTCCATCGATCTCCAAGCTGGTTAAACTGCCGGTCAGGATTGAGCTAGTGTTAAGGGTGGTTGCTGTCACTAACGTATCCGACGCTAATGTCATTGCACCCATATAGGTTTGGAAACCGCTGCTGTAAAAACTGCCTGCCGAAAGCGTCAAGGCGTTATTAGTGACGGTAATGTTACCGGCATTCGCCAGATTACCGTCGCGATAATCAAGGGCTAGGTCGAGATCAAAACTCTCGCCTTCAGCGATTAACTCTAAAGACGATCTTTGAGTCAATGCATCTTGGAACTCAGCTCGGACCGCTGAGCCAAACGTTAAATCAAGATCAGCACTCAACAAGCTGTCGCTGAGCGCGTTGGTGCGGATAACGCTAAGGCCCTGCACCAAGCTGTCACTCAGATTGCCATTGTTTAATGTTAGGCTATCGCTGTATGACAAGCCAGCAACATCCGTGGAGCCATTAAGTGTTAACGTCGACCCCAGAAGTGTTGAGGCGAGCAGCGAGCGGGTTGTTACTGTCGCGGTGGCCACAGTGCCTGTCGTACCACCGGCAAACGTGAGTACCGGCCTTGAAGTATAGTAATCGCCAGCTGTGATCAAGTTAATATCATTGACTGTTCGAAAGGTCGCGCTCAAGGAATCTGTATCGATACTTGCCGTAGCGGTCGCACCGCTGCCGTTACCGGCGGTAAAACTAATATTGGTAATCATCTGGTTGGCGCCCAGAGTCACACTACCTAACGCGTTAAACCCAGCAGAATCCGCTAGCGTGAGAATCGGTACGCTGGTGTAACCACTGCCACCAGAATCCAGCGTAATACTCTCAATGGCACCCGGTACATTGGCGTCTGGCATCAAGGATCGAGACCCGACGATACTGTAGTAGCTGCCATCGGCTCCCGTTGATGCAGCGCCACCGTTCAACAACACACCATGGCTGTAATGGTTTACTTGCGCGGCAACCGCCACCTCGCCATTTGACAACGACGCGAGGCCCGAAATCGCATGGGGTGTTATTGGATAAAACACGCTCAAATAGGGGTATAGATCCGTACTGGTCGACCAGTTGAGTTGATTGAAATTACTTGGCAGCACACTTTTAAGCTCAATCGTTGCCTGCCCGACACTCGTACCACCGGCGCCGTCTTGCAACAGCCCAGAAGAGTCAGTATCGAAATAGACGGCACTCTGCGTGACCGGAAGAGTTGAGGTGTTAGCAAGGAAGGTCTGATTGACCACGCCCAAAGCACCACCGATTGATGTGGCTCCCGAACTGGAAGAAACAGCGCCTGTCGAGAAACCATTAGTTATCGTTCCGCGACCGGCATAGCCAACCAAACCGCCCACTTGCTGCGTGCCAGTGACTGATCCCATGGCATAGATATCAGTCAAAGCGCCAGTCTGAGCATCATCTAGATAGCCCGCAAAACCACCCACACCACCGCTAGTCCCTGCAGTAGAGGTACTGTATTGGGTCACCGCGCCTGTCGCGTAAGACTGGCCAATGGACCCGGAGCCAAACATCGAGCCAACAAAACCGCCTACCCTATAACTACCACTTACGGCACCTGCCGCACGCGAGGTCGTTATTGCGCCGTTGTCCAGGTAACCAACGAAGCCACCAACAAAGGTTGTAGCATCAGTAGACGAACCGACGACCAAACTATTTGAATAGGAGGAACTGATGGTACCTGCGTCCACGCGACCGGCGAATCCACCCACCGCGTTGGTGCCTGTGACACTACCAAAAGCCCCACTGGAACTGATAGTACCTGCGACTTTGCGACCCACGAAACCGCCTGTCGATGCTTGACCTTTGATACTGGCAGTGGCCGTCGAGTTACTGATCGCGCCTTGATTATAGCCGCTGAACCCACCGATAAATGAATGACCAAAGACCCCAAAGCCACTGGTCTCATTCACCGTGCTGATCACCACTGTTGAGTCAGTAATCGTGCCGTTGGATTGCCCAACAAAACCACCCACATAGTTTTTAGCAGGAGTATAAACACTACCTGTAGAGGACGTGTTAGTGATGCGACCGGAATTCTGATAGCCGACAAAACCACCGACGTAATCGCCAATAGCGCTAACGTCACCATTGGTAAAGCTGTTAATGATACTGCCGGAGTTCTGATAGCCGACAAAACCACCCGTATAGGTGCTACCCACAACCGACCCGTTGGCGAAAGAATTTGAAATAGCGCCATTGATCCGACCCGCAAAACCACCAACCTGAGAGCCATTACTAGTGACCGCACCCGTGGCATAAGAATCTGATACGGTGCCACCGCCCTGCTGTTCACCAACAAAACCACCGACATAACTACTGCCTGAAACAGTGCCTGTGGCATAAGCATTGTCCGCCACTTGCAAGACACCCGCCAGACCACCGACATAGGAACTCGTGCTCGTCACATTACCCGTGGCATAGGAGTCATAGATCGCTCTGACATAACCGCCTAACCCGCCTGAATAAGCGTTATTGGTAGTGACATCACCTGTGGCGTATGAATCGTAGATAATCTGATGACTCAAACCAACCAGACCACCACTGTACGAGCTATTGGTCTCTACATCCGCTGTGGCATAGGAGTCATAGACATGATTGTCTGTATGCCCGACTAAACCACCGGTTTGATGTCCACCTTTGACAAGGCTGCCCGTCGCATGGGAATTCCTAATCACATTATTACTGTAGCCCACCAGCCCACCGACATAGGTACCGGCAAAATTCAAACCGCTACCATTGATATGACCGCTCACCTGACCACTGGCCGACGAGTCATAAATACCACTATCAGCCTGCCCCGCCAAACCACCGACGAAATTACTTTGACCAAAAATATCTGCTGTGGATACAGCATCTTGAATACGGCGCCCATACCCCGCGATACCACCAACGTAACTTCCACCACCCAGCACTTGGCCAGAAGCAATGACATTGCTCATGGTCGTATCTATTTGACCGACGATACCGCCGGTACGCTCACCACCTTTAATCAAACTGCCCGCATAACGACTATAGGTAATACCGGGGCTTGAGTAACCTGTAATACCCCCCGTATAGGTGCCAGAAAAATTGGTCGAGCCATTGGTGACCCAGCCGGTGACCGAGCCTGTCATCTCAGCATTGGTCAGCGAACCCGCAGCATGATAACCCACCAAACCGCCGATACGTTGCCCGGAACCCTCGACGGAACTACTGACCCAAGTACTGTAAGTCGGCGTCGCATCGACGACGGCCTCGCCTAACGCGCCCCTAAATTCGCCCACCAGACCGCCCACGTAGTTAAAGCCTTTGACTAAACCCACGCTGTGGCTACTGCTGTGCACACTGGAATTATTTTGATTCAGCCAGCCGACGAGGCCACCGGTTCGATAAATCGTATAGCCGCTCATGGCAATGCTTTCCACAGTACCCGTGGAACTACTGCCGCTCATGGCACCATACTCAATATAGCCGGCCAACCCGCCGACATTATTGCCACCTAAGACATGAGCAGAGGACGCCAGGTTAGATACTGTCAATGGGGTTGAAGCGCTACCCCAACCATAGCCCAACAATCCACCCACATTGCTGTAGCCATAGTTATTCTGTGTCCGCTCATCTTCGTTGGTGGCTAAGTTCGCATAAGCAATATTGCTGCCGGTCACTGACCCAGAACCACTGACTAAATTGAAGCCCCGTTGCCAGGTGGAACCAGCTGCTAGCCCTAAGTTCATCATGCCGGTGATCTCGCCGCTTAGCGTTAAACCACTGATGCTTGTATCGCTGGCGCTGTAATAGTGACCGACAAAGCCTAGGTTCGAGGTCAACTGATCCAACATTAAATTGCTGATGGAAACGCCATTGGTATCGAGCAAACCCGATACATAAGGGATGTAAAAACCATTGTCTGCAGCAAGATCAAAATCAGCTGTTAGCTTAAAGGACAAACTGGCTTGATCGGCAAAACCCAAATAGTCTTTAAGGTGCTGAATTGTTGACAGACTGTAAACTCCAGTGCCGTCTGCAGCACCAAAATAGATTTCTGGATTGCCCAAGCCATCGAGCGCGCCCCCATTAAACCACGTGGTATATTGGCCACTATAAAGGCCGCCCAAGGTCACGGTACCCGTCACATCCACCAGGGCACTTGGACTGGCCGTGGTAAAGGCGCTCAGCAATACACTGCCCATATCATAATGCGTGTTCGTGACGGTGGCACCGGGGGTGAGATAGCCAAGCACACCACCATAATTCGCCGCTGCGGTGACATCGCCACTGGCATAGCTATTCGCGACCACACCATAACTGGCCAGGCGCCCGATCAAGCCGCCGACATCATAGCGACCCGTCACATCGCCTGTGGCATATGAGTGCAGACTACCGCGACCTGTGGGTTGGGTCGTCACGCTATCGTCAAGCTTGCCTTCCATAAAACCAATCAGGCCACCGACAAAATCCTCACTAGCAGACACCCCTCCTGTTGAATAAGAACCCAAAACGACTGCAGATTTGTTATCCACGTGGCCGATCAACCCGCCTACATAGCCTTGTCCAGAGACAGTACCGGTTAAATAGCTTGAATCGGAAACTGTGCCGCTGACCTGCTTGCCTATCAACCCGCCCACGTATCGAAGGCGCCCGGTGACGTCACCAGACGCCTGCGTGTTGGTGACATGACTATTAGAGTAACCCAGCAAGCCACCGACCCAGGAAGAGCCGGTAACATCACCAATGGCCGTCACATCAGTGATCGAGCCTGTGGCTTGGTAACCAATCAGACCACCAACATAGTCATTCGCGCCGACAACATCACCAGAGGCCTGCGTATTGGTGACATTACTATTAGAGTAACCCAGCAAGCCACCGACCCGGGAAGAGCCGATAACATCACCAATGGCCGTCGCATTAGTGACCGAGCCAGTGGCTTGGTAACCAATCAGACCACCAACATAGTCATTCGCGCCGACAACATCACCTATAGCAGAAACATCAGCAATAGTTCCGTTTGCCTTGCCTACGAGCCCCCCCACATAGGCTGCACTTCCTTGAATAGAAAGATCACTATCGACCCCTTGCATCGCACCGGTTGTAACCAATCCGGCAAAACCACCGACATAATCCCCAACGCTGACCACTTGTGCATCCGCCGCAACAACACCTGCCGCTCTAACGGCACTCGCTGTAATCACTGGGCTATTGGTTATCATGCCTACAGCACCGCCCACTATTGTGTTGCCCAGCACGGTTCCTGCGAGAATCGTATGACTGTTCTCGATTCTGCCATCAAAAATTGAGCCCACTAGCGTGCCAACATAGTCTTCGGCATTAATGGCATAGCTAGTATCCGTTTGTCCTGAGTAAACGCTGGTGTTGACTGTCATATCTACCAGCAGACTCTTATAGGCGTGGCCGATGAAACCCACGCTGGAGGTGGGCCGGTTCCAGGAGAAATTATTTACCTCAAAGCCATTACCCAGCAATTCCGTCACACTCAAATAGGGCAGGTACGGTATTGAGGCAGCAGCCATATCAATATCGTTCGCCAACTTAAACTTAAAACCATTCGCTTGAAAGGCGCTACCTGACTCAATAAAACCTAACAGATTGCTCAAGTCAGACTGCCCACTGGGATTACCCCCTGCTTCATTGCTGTTATCAATGTAACTACTAATGGCGTAGTAGCCATTGGTATCAGGTGCAGAGAAATAATTTCCGATCGCCAAGGAGCGACTGGACAGGGTCTGACTGCTATTCACCCAGTCAGCATATTGTCCGGCGAACAGCCCCCCGATGCTCACGGTTTTAACGCCATTGATAAGGGAATTATCGATATCGTAGTAACTGTTGGCGATATAGGTATTGGGCATGATGTAGCCCACCAGACCACCATAATTGGTACCGGTGGCTGCGACAGAACCGCCAAAATAGCTGTCACTGATATAACCGGCGCCGTTGATACGCCCGGTTAAACCCGCAACAAAAGAGACGCCGGTGACGGCAGTGCCGCCGCTGGCCGCCACATAAGCCCGATTGATTGTCGCGGCGCTATCTGTGTGACCAATCAAGCCTCCGATATAGTTCGCCGTTCCTGATATCAGCGCTGTTGTAACGTAGGAGTCGCTGATCGTTACTGCACTACGGGCGTAGCCGACAAAGCCGCCTACATAACCGCCACCCGTACTTTGAATCAACGGCGTTGATACATAAGCGTCTTGAATCGTCAGGTTACCGGCGATCTCACCGATAAAGCCCGCCACGGAGTTGCCTGACGAACCCGTGACACTGGCGCCACTAAAATAGGAATTGTCGATCAACAACTGTGAATCGCTATAACCTGCCAGCCCACCGACACGATTTCGCCCGGATACAGCGCCACTAACATAGCTGTTCACAAAGCTAATATTTGGGGATAGCCAACCCACTAGGCCCCCGACCCTTTCCCCGCCGCCGCTAACATCGCCGGTCATATAAACATTATTCAGGTTGCCATTACGGTGGTGGCCCATCAAACCACCGACATAGACTCCCGTCGCAGAAACACTGCCGGTGACAAAGGAATTGGACACAGCACCGTCGTGCCCACCTACCAGCCCACCGACGTAGTTGATGCCACTTATCGCACCAGAAGAGCTCGAATTATTAATTGTTGTCGCGCCAGGCGTATATCCATACAAGCCACCTAGATAATTATTGGTGGCGGAGACATCCGTATTCAGGTTGTGGACGCCATCAGCGCTGATTCTCGAATGACCGATCAGACCGCCGACCATGTAGTAGCCTGAAACTGCGCTATCAACAACCCAACTGTTATTGAGGGTTCCTGAATCCGCATAACCCACCAAGGCACCAATAAAGTGTGGATTGCTATCTCCAGAGATCGAGGAGGCGTCTACAACCAATCCCGACAGTGACACTGTACTGTAGGCGCGACCGACAATCAGACCAGTATGATTTCGTCCGACGACGGATGAGTCAAGTACCCGCAGGTCACTCAGCTTCGCATTTCTAATTGATTGAAAAATACCTGACTCATCGCTGGTTTTTCGCAACACCAGATTGACTATCGTGTTGCCCAACCCGGTGAAGGTACCGGTAAATTGACCGGCCAAAACATTGCCATAATTCGAAATCGAGCTATCGCTATTGGTAATCACGTAAGACGCGGCATCAAGACTGTTTTTTAGTGCTATGTTACCTGATAGAGAGGCGCTGCTAAGCTCGGCCAAAGAGCCCACTAGGTTATAGTTTTTTAGATTGGCGACATTAGTACCATCTTGCGTGGTAAAGGTTTGACCTGTCGAGTTATCAAAACTAATGCCACCAAGAAAACCCGTTGCACTGACACCCAGATCATAGGTGCCTGTGCCACCGCTCGCAGCGTTCTGACTAGTCTGAATGGCAACACCGCCGCTACCACTGACTGTAATAGGCTCCAAAATAGAGACCGAGGTTTGCGCTGACAGCGTAAGAACGCCGCTCGTCATGGCAGTAATGCCAGGGCTTGCGCCATTGGGAATGGTAACAGTCCCAGCATAATAGCTCTGATTGTCGGTGACTACCAAGTTACCGGGCAGGTCGTTAAGCGTGATGTTAGCGGTATTGCCTGGGGCGCCAACTGTCAGATTTCCAATCACCGAGCCGTCATTCGCGCCCAAATTGAGATCGCCCAGACTGAAATCAGCAGAGAAACTCGTGGTCAAGGGGACAATCGCCAGAGAACCCAGACCGCTTATCCTTTCGGCAGAAGTTAACGTGGTGATATCAGCGACTTTCAACACCAAGGTACCAGCGGAGATAGATGTACTACCGACGACTGTACCGACGTAGCGACTCGAGTCAGACAGTGTCAGCGATCCCAGACCTCGCTTCGTAATTGTCGACGTCGCGGTATCCAGTGGCGAACCATAGCTGACATCTTCGCCACCCGTATCAATATCAAACTGCACATGACCCGAAAGCGTACTGAAACGCGGACTATAGTCCGTTACATTCAGCGCTGAATGTCGCAGGCTACCGCCACTGAAACCGATGACACCTAACTCGCCAATCGCAGCGGCACTGCCCAAGGATAATGTTCCTGCTGCCAGCTCAGTACTACCCGAATAGAGGTTTTCGCCATTGAGGGTCAGTACACCACTGCCGCCTTGCACCAAATCACCGGTACCGCTGATCACACCACTAAAAGTGATGTCATCTGACCGATTGAATATGAGCGTTCCCGCATTGGCTATATCGCCCGTAATCGAACCGATCGTGCTGCCCGCGCCTAACTGCAATTCACCGGCGCTGATGGTTGTACCACCGGAATAGGTGTTCGTCCCGGTCAGCGTCGTGGTACCGACACCTTCTTGCACCAGATCACCGGCGCCACTGATCAATCCCTCCAGCGTGATGGCATCCGAGCGGTTGACGATGAGCGTTCCAGCATTGGCGATATCACCAATGATCGAGCCATTCGTGCTGCCCACGCCCAACTGTAATTCACCAGCACTGATGGTGGTGCCGCCCGTGAATATATTATCACCCGTCAAATTCAACGTACCGAGACCCGCCTGAACCAGGTCACCCGTACCACTGATCACGTCAGCAAAATTCACCGTATCGGCGCGATTAAAAGTCAGAGTCCCAGCGTTAGCGATGTCGCCAGTGATAGAACCGCTTGTGCCGCCATCGCCCAACCGCAATTCACCGGCGCTGATGGTTGTGCCACCGGTATAGGTATTAGTACCGGTTAGGGTCAAGCTGCCGGCACCCTGTTTGGTGATACTGACGTCATCGCCACCGGGCGCACCAATGGTACCGGCCACAACACCACCGACCGCGTTGTCTAACACCAGATTGAGTGTCGCATTAGCAGAAGATATTGCTGTAGCTGCATCCTGATTGATTTCATTATCGGCGATTAGCGTCAACGACCGATTGTTACTGCCTGTGTAAGCAATGTCGGCTTGTATATTTATATTACCGGCGGCGGAACCTGCGACGTTTTCATTCGTTGTGGTAATTGTCACATTACTGCTAGCCAGCGCCGTGAGTATGTCCTCAACCTGAATCACTGATTCATTTGAGCCACTGGTGGGTGTAAAAGTGCCAGCCGAATCCGCTGTCGTATTCAAGGTTGTTGATTGACTAATCACGATATCAGACGGATCGAGCAACCAAAGACCTGCATCACCGTTTTGCGCCTGCGTATCGACCCTAACGCCTGCGACGTCGAGATAGTGACCAGAGGTTTCAACCCTTCCACCTTGACCGGATATCACGCCCCCAGTCGCCAGCATCGTACCTGAGACTCGAGTTTCTGAGTGCTGATCAGCCACGTCAGACCAGAGCACAATCTCACCGCCATCACCGTTCACAGCGGCGGAAGCATCAAGCTGTACATCAGAACCCATCAAGACAGTTACCGCCGCCGGACTGTCATTGATTGTCTCGCCCTGCCAACCACCACCAATCGCAATATCACCCCCACCCAAGTCGCCAACCGCAGACAGCCTTGTACCATCCAGCAAGCTAATATCGGTGGCGCTCAAGTGAATTTCGCCGCCTATCAAAGCACCATTAACCTTCAATTCGGCGCCTGATAAATTTAATCTGTCGGCAATGATTTCGATCGACCCACCATTATCCGCACTGCTACTTGCATCAAGCACGCCGGTATTTTGCAGACTGCCAGCCTCTAACCGAATCAGGCCGCCGACTTGCCGTGCGCTGCGCGCCTCAACAACCCCACTGTTGGTCACTACAGATGCCTGCAACTCAGCGGCATCGCGGGCACTGATAAAGACTGTACCGTCTTCCGCACTAATCAAATGACGATTATCAACCAGCGCGTCTATAGCCGACTGCTCAACCACCACCGTCATGCCTGTCAGTGAATTCGTCAATGTAATCGCTTCACCTGCCGCCAAGATAATAGTGCCGAGCTTGGCGCGTATTACGCCTTCATTGATCACCTCTGGTGCTAACAGAGCGATTAAGCCGCCTTCAGTTGCGGTCAGACTCCCCTGATTGATAACAGCGCCCTGGCCATCTGTGAATACCTGGTTACCATTCAGATAGTTTTCGTCAGTGATTTTCATAGCGCCAGCGATCATGCCACCAACATCGACCTGCGCGTCACGACCAAAGATCACGCCGTTAGCATTCAGTAAAAAAACTTGCCCGTTGGCACTAATCTTTCCGAAGATTTGCGAAGGCGCTTGCGAGGCAACGCGATTGAGCACACTAGACGTCGCGCTGGGCTGCTGAAATTGCACCTCGGCGGCACTTCCCACATCAAAACTCTGCCAGTTAACCACCGCCCGATCGCTTGACTGTAACAACTTCATATTTGACCCGGACTGAGAAATACTAACCTGCCCTGCGGCCACCTGACCTCCCGTAGGCAATGTTGTGTCAGAAACAGGTTCTACAGCTAAGCTTTTTGAATAGGCTGCTACGCCCAAGCAAAGAAGCGTGACCACACCAACGTTAGAGGCGTGTCGACTCATAAATTCATCATCCAACTCAGCCAAACGCGATTTTCTATCAGAGTACCGTCGTTATCGTTGCCGCTAATATCGCTAGCGGCAGGATTGTCACCAATCCTGCGACCGAATGTCAGCTTAAATTCTGAGCGTTGGCCAAACCTGTGCCCTGCACTTACACCCCAACCTCGTAAGCTGTATTTATTGGGCACCGCCAAGCTCGAGCCTGCAGGCACTTTGTTTAAACGTATTTCTCCAAAATCATAGAAAGCGCTTACCTTAGTTTGCGGCGCTACCGTGGCCTCTATCTCAACGTTCAGCATGAAACCGTCATCACCTGCACCCTCTGAGCTCGGATGAGCACGCATACCCTGTGGTCCGCCCAACGAAAACTTTTGAGATGAATCAAGATTTTGTTTCGCGTACTGTCCCGCAAGGGAAACAATTAACGTGGTTAATTGACTTAGCGGCGTGATGTAAGAGGCTGACAAGTTCAGTTTTTCAAAATCACCCGCGCTTCGCAAACCCGAAGCATCTGCCAGTTGATTATCCAGGTTCGCACTTAAATCAAGGTTGCCGGCACTCAGCGCTATGAGCCACTGAGCAATCCCTGCATTCGCGCCTGTTCCCAACCAATAACCATTCAATGAGAGCATTGATGCTTGTAGCGATTTTTCCGAGATCACAATCGCATTCGCTTCATTGACATAACGAGAAGCGCTATGTGCGAGCGCAAGACTCGCCATTGCTGTTTTTGAGCTCATCACAGGCCGTGATAGCCGTATTGTTAACGTTTTGGCTTCGCCTCGACTTTCCAAGGCGGCAAAACTGCCTATTAATTTGTAATCTAACTGCGAAGCGCCTAGGGACAGCCGCATTCCGGTATAGCCAACAGGAACGCTATAGTCGAGTCGACCGTAGTGAACAGCTTGGCTGGACATCAGGCTCATACGGACTTGATCTCCAGTACGACTTGGATTATTCGCATTAACATTCAGACTCAGACGCTCAGTACCCGTCGAGGCGTGCCCCCAATTATCGACCAAAAGGGAACCATCAAAGCGAGACTCCGGCAAGCTAGAAAGTAAAATATCGACATCGCCACGTTGCTCGCCAGACGCTAATGCGGCTTGTAGCTCTACACCGGGCAAGTCATTGAGCAGATACAACCCCTGATTCAGCTGGTCAAGGTTGAGCACCTTCGCGTTCTCCACATAGGCCGACAGCGTATTGATAACGCGCGCTGAGGAGATAGGGAATTGGTCCGTCGCTTCAATTTCGAGGCGCCCCAGGCGCGCCTCGATCACCTCGACAAAAACTCGACCGTCGACAATATCTTGCACCGGGAGTTGCGCTCTGGCTAACCAACCCTTGTCGGCGTATAACGAATTGATCGATTCCAACGCTACCTGAAGCTCTGAAAAATACAATTCCCTACCACGCCAGGGTGCCAGCGCCTCAATAACCGCCGCACCTGGTATCAGATTAACGCCTGTAACAATAAACTCGCTAACATATATTAGTGCACCACGATCACCTGGCAGCACTTTAGCCTCGAGGGCTAACGTTGACTGTAACTTGGGAGATAAGACCGCAGGGGGGGGATTGAACTCACGCTGGACAGAGCCCGCATCGGGAACAATTTGCGCTGCCGCCAAAAGTGACATCACGCACGCAACAATGACAATAATCGTTTTGCATACAATCTTGGGAACAACACCAGACATCTGAATCAACATCAAACTCTTAAACGTAATCGATCTTTTAGATCATCAGCTAGACTGATTCCGGCAACACATGATGGAAATTAAGGGCCCGAGCATTTAGCATTTAGCATTGAGCATTGAGCATTGAGCATTGTGAGTGCGCCCAACAACCTGAATAGCAACGCATTTCCCCCAATGCACTGGCTGCATTCACCAATGGAGGTAATCGAGACTTGCCTAACGGTTGCCACCGCATAATACATCACAGGATACAAAAAGCCTACAAGCAATCGTTCTTG
>Ga0255758_10001059_pt1 | contig 29229 bp, 14 predicted proteins | sample 011ome_24_FD_179958 | JGI IMG/M metagenome (GOLD analysis project Ga0255758, IMG submission 179958) | Coastal salt marsh microbial communities from the Groves Creek Marsh, Skidaway Island, Georgia - 011513CT metaG (version 2) | ecosystem: Environmental > Aquatic > Marine > Intertidal zone >... | reverse complement strand
TGGATAATAATATCTTCTTCTTCTTCTTAGTTGGTTATGGGTAATTTGTTCTTCTTTGTTGCGGCGGTATAAAACTCGGGAACAACAACAACAACAACAACAACAACGACGACGACGACGAAACGAAGGAAAAGCCTGACGATGCGACGACGACGCGCGTGGTAATCCCGTCGTCGTCATCGTCGTCATCGTCGACGACTTTTTTAAAGCACTTCTTTCCCTTTTTTTCCCTTTTTTTCTCTTTTTTTTTAGGGTCTGAATGTGACGTTCTTATTTCTTAATTTCGGCCGTAAACCCTTAATAATGCGCAAATGCTGTGCGATTTTCATCGCGCGAAATCCATTCCTATAATGGCTTTGTGGTCTAGTGGTATGATTCCCCCTTCGGGTAAAACCTTAGTGAAATGTTCTAAACATGGGGGAGGCCCCGATTTCGATTATCGGCAAAGCCCGTTTATTTTTTGCTTGTAGATGGGAGTACTATATATTACTGCAGTGATTCCAGCGCGGTTTATATATTTGCGTATTACATTCTACTGCTTCACCGTTTGCTGTAAAAGTCCCCACCAATTTCGCCGCCAATTTTTTTGCTCCCGGACGAAACTCGGCAATATTTCAACAGCATCGCCTCTCGCGTCATCCCGGGAGTTTTCACCATCCCTTCCAAATACGGCTCTAATTCTGTTAACAACCATTTCGGCTTTGATTTCCACAAGACTGCGAATCTATCTTTTGGTTCTCTCGGCATCGCGTTCGCGACTAACGCGCTCGCAACGTTTCGTTTGAACTCGTTCTCGGAGGCGAAAAATGCCAATCCGGCAAACAGCGCATCCATCGTTTTCTTATCCTCATCGATATCGATTTTAAACTCGTCGATGATAATCTCTTCGTTGACGGCTTTGATAGCTTCCAAGTAGTTGAATTTTGCGTTTTGCTCGAATCTGTGCTTGATGTATCGCTCCAACTTGAACCGCACGACTAAATCTTTCGTTGTTTTTACTCCTCGTTCTTGTTCTTGTTCTCCTCCTCCTTCTTCCTCCCTTGCTCTCTTCTTCCCCAAGAGCGTAGAATTCATGTTTTTGTTAGTAAAGCCAAACTTTTTCAAAACGAGATCTAACACCTCCATTGGAAACTTCTTTTCCGTGAACTCAAACGCCTCCGGCGCGGTCATCCCCACGTCTTCACTTTTACTAAAATCATACTTCCCACTCTCCACCGCGCTCGCCATGACAATCCCTAAAACGTACTCAATTGCCTCTTCGTCTATTCCTCTCCATCTATTCTCTCCAACCTCGACCGCGTTAATCAAACTCGACGGATTTTCCAACGCGTCCTTCAACTCCATCTCGCTCGCTTGCACTTTCGAGAGCAAAAAATCAAACCCGTACGACGAAGACGATTTTGAAGTTTTCTTTCCATCTTCTTCTAATTCTTCCTCTTCGACAGAGGATTTCGTAATCATAAACTTCTTCTCTAAAAACATCTTCAACTTCTCCAATCTGGGCGCGATTTCCGTCAAATCTAAATGCGAGGACACTTGCGCGTGCGTTTTCGCTATTTTCTTCCCATCCGCATCTCTCTCAATCGTCCCGTCGTCAAACTTCCCGGGAGGTGCGCACAACAGTAACGTGTTCGAAGTATCCACTCGTTTCACCACGAACGTTTTGTTCTTCGTGCACAGCACCGCTTCTTCCTCTGGTTCGCCTTTAAACTCGATCGTGCCGTCGTTTCCGTCGGACATTAGCTGCTCGTAAATCTCATCCGACACTTCCAACATTTCGTATTTTCGAGCGTGGAAATCTTTGTCGTAATGCAAAGAGAAGGTTTCCGTGTCGTCTATATCGTAGTTCTTTTGGAACCAGTTCGGGTCTGACTCGGTTTCTTTTGTCTCTCCTCCCATCGTTTAAAAGTCGTGATAAAAGTAAAAGTTTGTGTCCGATTATTATTATTGTTGTTATTATTAGTATTCGTGTGTGTGTGTGTGTGTGTTGTTGTGTTGTTGGTACGCGTTTTAAAAATTTCAATCTGCATGCTTTTAATAAAAAAAGTAAAAAGAAATGTTTCAATTTATAAAATACCATCCATCATGGAACGGAGGATGAGAGCTAAATGGCTATCGTCGCTATCATCGCGAGCACTATCTTCGTTGATTTTCTTCACCATCCGATCTTCTTCTTCTTCTGCATCTTCTTCGTTGTTTGTTTTATCAAAAGCGAAGAAGAAACGTTTTCTCTTCTCGAAGGCTCTCGCGGCGGCGAGCTTCGCGCGGCGAGCGAGAGTTATCGAGAGCGAGTCTCTCTCGCGCAAGACGTCTTCGACGGTGAGATGAGTCGGTGTCGTCGTCGTGGAGGACGTAACGAACATCATCTTTTCCGCCACGGCTTTTAGTATCGGTTGTAACACGGTACGTTTGATTTTAATCGTCGCGTTTATTCCTGGCGCAGAGCGATGACGGAGAGAGGAAGATGTTCTGCGTTTGCGCTTTCGAGTCGTCGTCGTCGTCGCTTTCACTTGAACATTATTTTCCTTCTTGTTCTCTTGTTCTTCTTTTCCATCCTCGTCGTCGTCGTTCAAAGGTTCCGCTGCTTTCAACATCGTCAACTGTTTCTTCGTCTCGTCGCTTTTCTTTTGCATTTGTCGTAAACCTCTGGCGACGATGAACTCCTCGGTCAAATCTAGGCAATACGAGGCGGCGCTTCGCAACGCCATCTTCTTCCCGTTACCTAAGATGAACTTTGGATTGCGGCCACGCGTGATTTTTGCCGTCGCCAACTGTAACGACTCCACGAATTCGTCCAGAGAGGACAAGCACGTGTTCGCGTCCACGTCTCTCCAAAACCTGCCAGCTTCGCTCTCAAAAAACGGTTTCAAGCGGTCTAAACGGACTAAGTGCGCGGTTAACAGGCGCAACTCGGAACTGATGTCGTCGTTTTCTTTTTGAAGACGTTTGAGTAAGATGAAATCGGAGCGTTCCTTTTCTTCCTCTTTTTGTTCTTCCTCTTCTTCGTGATCGTCCTCGTCCTCGTATTCAACCTCTTCTTGTTCTTCTTGTTCTTCTTCTAACCGTAAAAGTTCTCGAAAGAACGCGGGAACGAACGAAGCCGAGACGACGTTCTCTGCCAACTTCATTTTCAGCGCATCCAAGTCCAACACGTCGCCGACGTTTGAATACGTCTTTGTCGTAAAAAACGCGCGCATGGATTTCGGTAAATGTTTCGAATCAAACGCACACGTCGCGGCAAGGAAGACGTTCTCGATACCCCGCCCGCGACAGTCGTCCACGGTTTGCGCGACGCAATCCCATGCTTTGGAGGTGGTTAAAACGCCTCCCCCTCCCCCTCCTTCCATCCTGTCGCTTTCGTGCATCTCGGCGGCGAGCGCCCACGTCTCGAGTTTTGGTAAGAGCAAAAGAATGGCGTTGTCTTCTTCGTCTTCGCCTTCGGCGATTTTTAATTTCACCAAGTTTTCGCTCAATATTCTTTGCGTGCCGATCAACGCGTCGCCGTCGCCGCGTTCGAGGATGGACGCCAAGTCGATTTGACACACGACTTTCACCGGATCCAACTGTAATTGAAGACTCGCTAATCCGAGTAAAGACGTTTGCGCCGGACAGTTTGCGAACAGAATTTTACTCAAAGATCCACCTATTTTCTTCATCGGTTTGGACGCCGACGTTATGCATTCGTGAAGTTTTGTCGTGCCGATTAAATAGTTCGGTAACGCCTCTCCAACCGGCGCGCGCGCGAACGCCGACGACCTTCTCGAGGACGCCTTATTCCCGCTGTGCTTTTCCAAACCAACTCTCCAATCCGCGCGCTCCACACCTTTCACTTCGCCTTTGCTTTGTGCCAACGTGAAGGATTCTAAACTTTCTTTGTGTCGTTTCTTCAACGCGTTCGCGCGAACGGCGATTTCAATAATCGTGTTCCGTTTCGCCTCGTCGAGAATTTCTCGATCCTCGTCTTCAGCTTTTAAAATTTTCACCAGGGTCCCGGGACGAAACAAAGGTAACCACTCCTCGCGGATAATCTTCTCGCCGTTTCGAAACATCGAACCTTCGACGTCGTCGTATTCACATCTGTGTCGCAAAGTTGTAGGATCGAACGAGGATATCGTGCACCGACGAAACGTGTTCGCTCGGGACCAATACACTTCCACGCGAGTGCCCAACGCGTCCCAGCCTCGCAACGTCAACTCGCGACCGACGTGACGAACGACGTCCGTCTCGTGCTGTTTCGTGACGAAACTCTTGAGTTTCTTAGTCGTTTCGTTCTCCGGTAACGCGTGGTCAAACATCGCCATTAACTCGTCTCTGCTCTGGAAACACTCGTTGAGGAGTTTGTTTTTTGTCTTTTTCGCTTTGTGAACGTTGCGAGTAATCGTCGGAGGATTCACTAACAATTGATTTTGCAAAAACCGCATCAAGGATGATATCAACGCCGCGTTACACGTCGCGCGTAAATCGGCACCGGAGCAGTTGTTCGTTTCCTTCGCGACCCAACGCAATGTTGCATCCGTAGGCGGTTTGGGCGTCCATTTCGAAGTGTGGCATTTTAAAATCTCGAATCGCGCGTCTTCGTTCGGCAACGAGAATAAGATTTCTCGGTCGAACCGACCGGGACGTCGCAACGCTGGATCGATAGCGTCTGGTCTATTTGTTGCGCCGATGACGATGACTTGTCCGCGATCGGAAACGCCATCCATTAACGATAATAATGTCGTCACGACCGAGGCGTGAATGTTGGACGAATCGCTCGCTTGGTTCGCTCGGTTCGGAGCTAATCCGTCCATTTCGTCAAAGAATATGACACTCGGAGCGCATTTCTGCGCCTCTTCGAAGATCAATCGCAACGTTCTTTCTGCTTCGCCGGAATATTTACCCAAGCAGTCCGCGCCTTTGCGACAAAAGAAGGTTATTTTTTGTTGGTCTTCGCCGCCGCCTTCGTTGACTCTCTTCATATTCTGCTTCGCAACCGCGCCAACCAACGCGCGAATGGCGGCGGTTTTCCCGGTCCCAGGCGCGCCGTGGAGTAAAATCCCGCGCGCTTTATTCACACCCACGCCTTTAAAAATATCTGGATACAACAACGGTAAAACGGTCACTTCTTTCAACGCGTGTATAATCTCCGGGTTACCGGCGATGGAATCCCACCCGTCGGGATGGCCAAACGTGTTCGTTTCCGTATTTACACTCCCGCCTCCGACGGTGAAGCGTTCGATCCGCGTCGTATCTTTCATTTTTCTGTTTTTCTCTCGTTTGTGAAACGCCAACTCGTCGTTGTTCGCGTGTAGAATAATCTCGTCTATTTCGTTTTCTTTCCGTTTCCGTTCTCTCCGTTCGGCGTCTTGGACGGATTTACGAATCAAAGCCTCGCGACTTCGCGCGAACGTGTGGTCGAATCGCGCGGCTTTATTCCCTCTCGGTTTAATCTCTGCGCCAGCTCTGGCCGCCGCTAACGGCAAGTACGACATACCGTCGTCCGCGATTGTTCTCGAAACTCTAAATCTCGAGGCGTTGTTCTTTTTGTTCTCACCGTTAAACTCGTCTTCCGAATCTCTTTCCAACGCGTCTTCGTTTCCTTCATCCTCCTCCTCCTCTTTGGGATGTAACAACTCCTCCAGTGCGAAATTCGTCCACTCGATTGCGTTTTTACTCGTCAACCGTTTAATATGCATCGGGCACGCCAACGAATACGTGCTCGTGTTAAACGCGCACTTATCGTCGTGCGCGCAAATCAAGTGGTAACTCCTCGGACATTCCGGAACGACGCACCCGATCGCCGCGCCTTTCTGTTTACACTTGTGACACGGAATTTTCTTCGACCGTTGAATCGCGTCCGGTAATTTCCTCAGTCGTTCTTTCTCGTGGTCGTAATACACTTCCGGGCACCACAGACCGCACGACTGGTGGACTCGTTTGGAGTGGACGTCGTTGGGAAGAAAAATCGGACCGAGCCACTCGTCTTTTTGCAAAGACGCGAGGACGTCCTGGACGACTTTCCGAGGTCGTTTCGGAACGAAGTTAGGTTTGCAACACAGGAAACACGTCGATAATAAAGTCGTCTTTCCTGGTGGTTCGTGTGTTTGTTCGCCCGTCATCGTCGTCGTCGTAAAAGTTTCGTTGTCTCTCTTTTCTTCTTCTTCCGTGCTTTTTGCGCAAAATCTGATTTGCGCGCGTTTTCAAATTACTAATTTTTTTGTAGCCTCCTCCACGCCTCGTCTTTTAAACGCATGATCACTTTTGTTGTTGCGTTTGTGCGCGTTTTGTGGTTGTTCGAGAAGAAGAGATGAGGTGGTTCTTTGTGGTTCTTCTGTGTTCTTCTCGTCTTCTCCTTCTTCTTCTTCTTCTTCTTTAACTTCTTCTTTTTCTCTCGAAAGAGAAGAAGAGAGCTGATGAAAGTGACGAGATATTTGAGAACGAAAAGAACAGACGAGAGAGAAAAATTTTTTGTTTTTTTTTGAAATTTTTTTCCTTGTCTTTTCCACTCTTTTGTGGCTGTCTAATAATAATTTGTCAAGCTTGACACCAAAACACACTTAGGTAGTAAGTATTCTTTAATAAGCGAAAGAAGAAGGGAGAGTGTACAACAACAACGGCAAAAAGAGAGGTATTTAAGAAGAAGATGTCGTCGCGACGGAAGCAGAGCGGCACGAACAACAACAAGGTCGTTCACGTCATCGATGGGATTCCTCCTGTTCTTTCTCGGGAACGAGAGGAACAATTAGTAGTAGCACAACAAAGAGGCGGCGAAAAGGAGGACGAGATAAATCAATCACATCATCATCATCATCATCATCAGCCGCCGGGGAAGAAGAAGAGCAGCACTTTGAGCAAATCGAAAAGGAAAAGCCGAGGAGGAGAAAGAGGAACAAAAGAAGGAGAAGAAGAAGAAGTAGACGACGATGGTAATAACAACAACAAAAACGGAATTGAAGAATTTGAAGAGGAAACAGACGACGACGACGACATGCGGACGCTCGGAGAGCGAGTGAGAGCGTTGGAAGTTTCCGTCAATGGGGGTGGAGCCACCACCTCGGAAAAGAAGACAACGACGACGAAGAACGACGACGATAAAGACGCGACGGCGGCACCATCGTTCGTGCCACCGAAAGCGGACTCTTTGGCGACGCTTCTCGCGCAAGCGTTAGCCGCGGATGACGTGCAGTTATTGGAAAGGTGCTTCTCCGTGCACGATAAACGCGTGATTGAAACCACGGTCGGGCGCTTGAGCGGTCCTCTGGCGATGAAACTTTTGAGCGTATGCCTCGATAACATGAAAGACAAACCGAATCGCGGGGAACGGTTGGCCAAGTGGTGCCGAGCGACGTTGGTGAGACACGCTGGGTTTGCCAGCGTCTCGCCGAACGCGCAGAGAACGTTGGCGCATTTACAATCGCAAATTAACGCGCGGACGGCGCAACGAGAACCTCTGTTGCACCTCATGGGACGGTTAGACTTGTTGCTCTACGCGAGTTCGCGAGACGAGGTGCAAGACGCAAACGAAAACGCGAGGTTAAACGAGGACGAACGAGGTATACCAGCGGCGGAATACCACGAGGCAGTGGACGTTTTAGACGATTTAGTCGTCGGGGGTGGTGGAGAAGACGAGAGCGACGAAGAGGATGATTTCGACGAGGACAATAGCGAAGGCGAAGAGTGGGAAACCGACGACGACGATTCGGACGAGGACGAGGACGAAGACATGGACGACTCGGAAGACGAGGAAGACCCGTTCGTAAAAGCCGACCGTAAGGAAGATATGGAAGAAGATGACGACGACGACGAGGAGGAGGAGGAAGACGATTGAAATTATTAAGACGTTTCTACGCGTACTTTTGTTGTCGCGTTAGAGTCGATACTCTTCACTTCACACGCATTATTCACACATCACTCTTCCCTCGTTCCTCATAATAATACTACGCTTCTCTCTGCCGCTCAAAATGATGTCGAAGTGCGCCTTTTCGTCGTCGTCGTCTGAATCGTCGTAAAGAATGAACAACGAACGCTTTCACCGCCCTAAACGTAAGAAGGGAAACAAACTCGCGACGAAGGAAACCAACCTCGAAGCGTTTCTCGAAAAGCGCACGACTGCACGAAACGATTTTGGTGAAACGATGGTGAACTTGAAAGATTGCGAATTTGATTCTTGGAAAACGTTTAAGAGTTGCATTCGGTTGATATTTCAATCGTCGTCGATTGATAATAATAATAATAACACGTGCTGTTGTCGCGCGTTGAACGTCTCGAGCGTGAGAGTGTTGTCGTCGTCGTGCGAGGAAGAAGAAGAAGAGAACAACAACAACAACAACAGTTCGTTATTTTTGGAAAGTCTGTTCGAGGACGAAAAGGAGGAGGAGAAGAAAAACACAATTCTAGAGCGCTTGCGAGAGATGAACGTGAGTGGAAACGAGAAGGCGTTCAGGAATCAGAAAGGATGCGACAAGTTCGTGGAGTGTTTGAGGAGGACGAGAAATGTTCGCGTGGAGAGATTGAACGCGTCCAGCTGCGACGTGGACGACGCGTTCGTGGAAAGTCTTTTGGCGTCGCCTTCATCGTTGAAGCGTTTGAGAGCGTTGAACTTAAGAAACAATAAACGGTTGACAGATAGGACCATAGATGCGGTTCTGAGATTTTGCGAGGATACGGGCAGTTCGTGCGTGTTGACGGACGTAAATTGTTCAGGAGGGACGTTCTCGGCGGCGGCGATTGGAAGGCTGGGAGAGGCGTTGGAAAGAAACGCGGTTGGATATTTGAGAAGGAGACTGAAGAAGGAAGGAGTTTCGAATTGCAACGTGACCGACGGCATATTTATGCGTCTGTTCGAGGATATCGTGATATTAAAAAACGCTGTGGATGTGCGGAACAACAACATAACCGAGAATGGATTCAAACAGTTTTTTGAGAAGTTTTCCGTGCATTGTTGTGAAGAGGAAAATAACGACGCGTCGTTTTCATCTCCCTTACAATTGATGTGCGATGGAAATCCGGGGTTCTCATCGTCTTGGTGTAAGCGACTACTCGCACTGTGCGCGTTCAACGGTTTATACGAAAAGTGTCGACAAAATCGAAAAGGTGAAGCCATGCGAAGTTTAGGTGAAGTTGGTTTCGGGTGCGTCGGGTGCGAGGTGATCGCGCCGAGAATTCTAAGGCGAATGCCCTTTTTAGAGTCCATCGGTTTACACCACAATGATATTAATGACGAGGGATGCGCGCACTTATCCGAACTATTTGCAAAGCATACCTGTGTGTTAGAAGTTGCTCTCTATGGGAATAAAATAGGTCCAATTGGTGCTCAATCTATCGTTGACGCGTTTACTGCGCGAACGAAGGAGCGTTTAAGCGGTAATAGTAGTATTAGGGGATTAGAAATTTTAGACATAGGAGGGAATCCAATAGGGAACGCTGGTGTGCGTCTCATCGCTAAGCTCATTACACTCGAAGAAACGCTCGTCGAGGTACACGTTGATCATGCCGGTTTCAACGAGGAAGGTGCGCACGAATTACTTCGTGCGATGGAAATGCGTTTGAATAACGGTCAGCCGATGCGAACGATTTGGGCACACGGGAACGATATATCGGATGACTTCTTAACGTCACTGACAAACTTGTGTCGAAATAGACATGGAAACGCCGCAATCGATGGAGGAAGTAGCGATGAGGATGACTGTGATCACGATGATAGGTCTCATACTCAGTATCAACCTAAACCGGACGGTGTTTGGGATGCCCAGGAGTGTGAAACGCGAGCGCTCGAAGCGACTAAGCGCGGTGACAATACAGATGCCGCCGCTCGCTTAAAAAGTAATCGGATCGCGTCGCATGCGTTTGGTACGTATAAACGATATTGCAAAAGGCATTATGAAAACGCCAAAGGTGCGGCGTGCTTTGCTGCCTTTGTTGCGTATGAGAAGAGCACCTCTCGCGTAAAAGTCGCAAGTTTAGGTGTTGGAACAAAATTCGTACCACCAGACGTAGCAGGATCTGCATTTGTATCGAGCAGAGATGATGTCATTCGCGATTCGCACGCAGAAATTCTTGCGCGACGGAACTTTCTGCGTTATTTGTACGCGGAGATGAATGATAGTGTTCCTGGTGGTAAAATGGCATCTTCGGGCGCTGCGGTACAATATAACGATGACAATAACTTTAGCGTTTTGGAGATGAACGATGGATGGTTTCGCAAACGCGACGACGTTGAGATACACTTGTACGTATCAAGTGCACCGTGTGGTTCAGCGAGTCTGAACTTGGAAAGCTCGTTAAGTTGCTTTCCGCACGCGACACGTAAAGGCACTAACGTCTCCTCAGCCCATAATACCATCGATGACGAGAAAGTACCACCAGGATGTGTTGTTTTACGTGGGGGTGTTCGCGAAGCAATCGGGAATCCCAAACAAACGCTTTCGTGCTCGGATAAGATCGCGATTTGGTGTGCACGTGGCGTTCAAGGATCGATTTTAACGGCTTCGTTTATCAAAGAGCCAATAGTGCTGAGTAGTGTAGCGTGTTCGAGAAAATATGACGGTGACCGCCTGTTTGAAGCAACGTACGGGCGCACGTGCTGCTCTTCTCCATCGTTGAACGGTAAGAATTATGAAAACAAAGCTACGAAACATTTATGCACTCAGATGGCATCTATATCGATCGAGTTCAAGGAGCGATCCGTTCGCGCTCGCGCCGACGTCGGCGAATCTGACGAATCTGTATCCTGGTGCGCGTACGATACCATCGCGCGCGTCCACGACGGACGAACTGGTTTGGCAATATCTGGGCGAGGTAAACCACCTCGCGCGTCAAAGTACGATTTGAAAATGCAGTTTCTAAAGCTCCTCTCATCGATTTTTAAAGATGATGCTAATAGTAGTATCGCGAAAGCGAATGGAAACGGATGTTCATTTGTTCACGGCGACGATTTTACCTCGGTCTCGTTACTCAAAAAGCGGTTGCAAGACTCCTACGCGTTCGCGAGAAACGCGGAGGAAACTATCGCCTCCTCGCCTTACGCAAAATTCAAAGAAACTGTTTTGAGAGGTGATGGTAAATCAGCATCGGTATCGTTCTTGGAGGGAGATTGTGTAAACGTCGCGTGGAGAGACGGGATGGCCGGTTAAGTGTAGAGTTGAAAATGATACTCGCATATAGACATCTAGGCTCTAGCAGTAAAATTCACCTGTAAAACACTCTCGTACTTTCCTTCACTCATTGTGTTGCACGCATCACCATCGACGGGCGGCGGCGCGATGAGCGTCGCCGACGATGCCGATGACGGCGTAAAAGATGTAAAAAAGAAAAAGAAAAAGATGGGCAAGAAAGAGCGGATGAAATTGAAAGCGAAACAGCTCGTGGAAGAGCGAGGCATGAGCGAAGCGGACGCGAGAAAAGAGGCCGGACTGAATCCAATTCCAATTCCGACGAAAGAGGAGAAGAAGAAGAAGAAGAACGCCGTCGCGAGTGGTGGCAACAATAATAACAACAACATAAACGGACCATCGCCGGCGCTGTTAACGGCCAACATTAAAAATGCGAAGAGTTTGCGCGAAATGTTCGAGCTCACGCGAAAACACTGGAAGCGGTTCAACCACATTCACTTGTCGGCGTTTTGGAATTTATTGGGAAGAATCACCACCAGCGCGAGTAGTTTTAGTAGCGATTGGCAAAGCGAGCACGAAGATGGGTTAGCGTTACTGGTCGAACGCACGAGAGATGTTATAGCAAGCGACTCTTCTGGCATACGAGGAAGAGAATTGGCGAATATCGCGCACGGCGTCGCGAAATGTGGCGTCGGCGCTCGCGACGAGAACGGGCTGGTGAAGCAGTTAGCGGAAGCTATCGGGAGGCATTTGGCGGAGTGTAACGGTCAAGAAATAGCAAACATAGCGTGGGCGTTTGCAAAAAGCGGATATTTTGACCCGGGAATGTTTGCGAACTTGGCGGAAATGGCGGAGAAACAGATGGACAGATTCAACTCGCAAGAGATTACGAACGTGTTTTGGGCGTTCGCCACGGCGGAGTGCGACAACGCAAAATTGTTCAAGGCGTTAGCAAAAGCTATCGATGGTCAATTGCACGGTTTCAACTCGCAAGGATTATCGAACACGGCATGGGCTTTAGCAAAGATTGGATACGTTGACGCTACTTTGTTCCGAACAATCGCGCAGACGGCCCAGAAAAATATGGATCGTTTCAACGCGCAAGATTTCTCAAATTTGTGTTGGGCGTTTGCGAAAGCCGGGCAGTACGACGCCGAGTTGTTTACTACTTTAGCAAAGAACGCGGAAAGACACATGGGAAACTTGAACGCGCAAGGTTTGTCGAATTCAGTGTGGTCGTTTGCCAAAGCTGGACATTTGAACGCAGAGCTTTTCACCACTTTTGGTAAAAACATCGAGCGTAAAATGTTTGCAAACAACGGAACGGATTTCAACGCGCAAGATATCGCAAATATAGCGTGGGCGTACGGGAAAGCGTGTCACTTAGACGACGCGCTGTTTACTGTCCTAGCTCGAATGGCAGAAAAATGCTTGCACGATTTTAACACGCAAGATATCGTAAACTTGACCTGGTCGTTTTCGAAATTAGGTAGGTTTGATATGAAGTTGTTGGAAGCGGTGAAAGTGTCGCTCTTAAAATCGCGCTTGGACGATTTAGATGCACCGAATATAGCAAATCTAGCGTGGACGTACGATAAGGCTGGTAAGTTGGACGATAATTTAGTATCGTCGTTAGCGCGAGCGGCGGTGAAACGCGTGAATGAGTTTACCGCGACGGATATTACGAACGTGGCGTGGACGTTTGCAAACGCCGGCAAGGTGGACGACGAATTATTTAGCTCCATGGCGAAAGTGGTGGAACGAATTATGGACGATTTCGGTGAAGAAGATTTAGATAACTTAGAGTGGGCGTTTCAAAAAGCCAATCAAACGGCAGTTGTGAAACAATTGAAACAACAAAGGCGAATGTCTTCGGCCACCAACGACGTTTACGACGCAAACGTAGACGTATCCGAGTGCGGTCGTATCATCGTCGCCGGCGGCGGCATCGGCGGCGCGGCTTTAGCAGTGTCGCTTCAAAAGAAAGGATTCGATGTTGTCGTCTTGGAATCGGATGCGAGTTTTGATTCCAGGGCTCAAGGGTACGGTCTCACGGTGCAAGCGACGGATGCAATGCAAGCGATGGGCGTCGATATCTCTGGAGATGATGCACCGTCCACTTCGCACTATACGTTCTCGCAGCAAGGCGAAATCATCGGGTTCTTTGGCGAGGCGTTTGGTGTCAAGAGCAAGGACAGGCAAGAAGTCCAAAACTCGGGTCGATTCATTCACATACCGAGGCAGGTACTTCGCCAACGAATTCTCGAAGCCGTGCGTCCGGATACGATTCGGTGGAATAGCAAGTTAAAAAGTTACGACGATAGCGACAAAGATAAAGTCACCGTGACTCTCATCGACGATACGAAAATTGAAGGCGCTCTATTAATCGGCTCGGATGGTATTTTCTCCACCGTCCGGCGTCAGTTGGAATTACCGGGAGACCGATTAAACTACGTCGGTTTGTGTGTAGTCTTAGGTATTGTTAACGACGAGATACTGAAAATCCCGTTGGCGAAGCGTCGTATCTTTGAAACCGTAGACGGGACCACGCGGATTTACGCCATGCCATTCACGAAAAATTCAACGATGTGGCAGCTCTCGTTCCCGTGCTCAGAAGATACGGCGAGGAAGTACACAAGAGATGCCAGCACGTTGAAGGCTGAAATCTCCAGACGATGCGGGAATTGGCACGATCCCATTCCAGAGATGCTCACAAAAACTCCGCTAACTTGCATGAGCGGCTACCCTGTCTACGACCGCGAGTTGTTAGAAACTGACGTCCTTCGTCCGAAAGCGAGTATTTCTCGTCGCGTAACAATCATTGGTGATGCGGCGCATCCGATGACGCCATTCAAAGCGCAAGGTGCGAATCAAGCCATCAGCGACGCCGTCTTATTCGCTGATACGCTCATCGAAGGTGTAGGAAAACACGGCTCCGTGAACGGTTTCAACTACGCTCTTCCACTTTTCGAAAAGAAAATGTTGAGTCGATCTTCTCGAGCCGTTCTTGGATCGCGCGAAAAGGCAAAGGAAATGCACAGCAATTTGGCGTTACAACCGGCTCGGAAAGCGCAAAGAGAGGCTGAGTTTGATTTACGCACAGTCCTCCGGTCTTTAAAAGAGAAACAGATTACCGCTTCGCGAGCGACGGATAAGGAAGGTTTGGACGCGCTCGTGTTAGCCGTGTGCGGTGGTGGTCGACCACCTTCCATGGCGAACGGTAACGGTGAAGGTAGTACGCACACCAATATCGTCGATTTCCAAGGCACAAAAGTTCGATTTAATGACGACGACGAAGAACAAGAGAACAAAATCGACAGAACTAAAAAGCGCAAGAAAGCCGAAAAGAAGGAAAAGAAGGAAAAGAAGGAAAAGAGCAAAAAGCAAAAGAAATAAATTTCAATCAATGTAGTATATTGTAATCACAACGCAAACACCTCCACCTCCTCTCTTCTTCTCTCTCTCTCTTTCTCTCTCTGTCTCTCTCTCTCTCGCCCCTCCCTTTCTCTTTTACGCCTCATCGTCATTGCCATCTTCTTCATCCGTCGAAGAAGTCACAACCGAAGCAGTTGTTGCTGTTTCCTCACCGTCGTCGTCGTCTTCATCATCTTCATCCCACGCAGAATCAGGATCTTGGTCATCCGTCGAAATCGCACTCGTAACAAACGAGCTCACGCTCGCGCTCGGTACGATGGCGTCCACGTCCGCGTTTTCGTCGTCGCTATCGTCCCACGCTTCCGGGATGTGTTCTCTTTGAACGAGCTTCGATCCAGATTCGATGCGGTGCATGCCAGTATTCTTGGAATCGTCTGCCCACGCCGACGGAACGAGCATCGCACTAGTGTTGACAGTTTCGCCAACACCGCTGCCTCCGATTTCGGCGTAGGAACTCATACCAATCGTAGCCAAACTGTTCGCAGCGTCGGCATCCGTGGCGGACAAACCGCAGATTAAACCATTTTCGCCGGCCCAGGTTAACCACGGTCCCCAAACTTCTGGTTCTCCTCGCAAAGTTCTCAAGTGCCCGACGATAATCAAACCTCTTCTCGCTCTGGTCAACATGACGTTTACGCGTCTGCGATCGGCTAAGAAACCGACATTACCCATCAAATTTGCTCTCGTGCACGAAAATACGATAACTTCCTTCTCTCGACCTTGGAAACCATCGATGGAACAAACTTCGATGGCGGCATCGGAGTCTGGCGCGGCTGGTGCGTCAAATCTCGTTCGTTTAACCGCATTGGGTTGCAAAAGCTTTTTGATCGCTCGCACTTGCGCGGCGTACGGTGAAACGATACCGATATCGCACGCTAAAACTTCGTGTTCAGCCATCAACTTCTTCACCAGCGTTACAACTTTTTGCGCTTCAATCGTGTTCATTTGCGAAGCGCCATCAGATCGTTCTTCACCTTCCGGGCAATCAACAAACGCCAACGGCACTGCGGGTACTGGCCAATCGAACCCTTGCGGCGCTCGCCTTTGCGAAGGAGGCGTACCGGAAAGTAACTCATTGTTGTAGAATTGCTGCGATGGGAACTTTGCAATCGCCGGGTGCATACGATATTGCACTTTAAGCATAAATGTTCGAATACCGCGCGAAAGCATTCTTTCAAAAAGACTCGTTCCGAGACCGCGTTCGTCCGCATCGCGGGAAATAATCGTCGGCGGTAACTGGTTTTGATCACCGATGAGGACGATTTGTTTACAGCCTTTTGTCATGGGCACAACCGTTGCCGGCTCCGTCGCTTGCGTGGCTTCATCAATGAGACACGCGGCAAAGGAAAATCGTTCGAGGATATCGCTCCCGGCACCCGCGCACGTCGCGCAAATAACTTCCGCTCGTCGTAAAACTCCGTTTATGGCTTGATACTGCTGATCTTTCGACATGTTCGAGCCTGGTTCGATTCCGGCGATAGATTCAACCATAAACGGCATCAGGTCTTGACGCACGGCTTCTGGACGACCAATACGCGCAACACGAACCCCTGCTCGCGACAAACCGTCAACTAAGTTATCCACTGCAATGTTCGAATCAGATGTACACAGAATCGGCATCGTGCGACACTTCAGCCACATTTGCACCAACGCAACCGCGGTGTGCGTTTTACCTGTACCCGGCGGGCCTTGAATCAATGTGATGCGTTGGAACAATGCCGCTCGCAAGGCCTCGTGTTGCGACTTATTCATGTGCTGCATCGCAGGAATATCTTGAGCCATGTCGAGCATGCGTTGCTTTGTAGCCGCGTGCATGGTTTCCCCGTTCAACTCAGCCGCGCATAAATCTGGAATGGATTCAATAGCCTTCTTGTTGTTATCCCATCCAGCGAGTAAAATGTCTCGAATTCCTGGATCGACTCCGGCTTTGTTGCCGACTGGCCCCTTCATCTCCATCAAATCTTGCAGCGCGTTCAACTGACGCAAGTAACTCGTTCTGTTCGCCAACTTATCAACACGCCAACCGGAACCAGAAATGCTCGCGGCGTCTCTCGGGTCGACGCCGAGTAAACGGACGGCAATGTTGTTCCCAAGTTGACAGACTTCAGCTTCGTACTCCTCCGCGGCGCTGTAGTTGTAGCTTCGTCGCGCCGGTCTTTCGCCTTGCTCCATCGATAACGCTTTCACCGTGCTCTCGCCAGCTGCTTCGAGCGCGGCTTTAGAGTGTTTCGGTAATTCGCCTAGCGTCATGATATTCTTTGTGGCGGAAGTTCTCGATAGCAAGACCGCGTCACCTTTCATGAGATTCTTTTGCATCTCGGCTGCGAGCGCGGGAATTGTTAAACCAACTTGACCGGGTTTACGCAGTGGTTCCAATCGAACGTCCATGGCAGCAAGTCCGTTTTCTTGCAAGCCAAACGCCGGCGCGTTTGCCACACGATCGAGCGTTTGTAAAGCTTCTTCGAGAAACTCTTGCACGATAAGTTTTGCGAAGTGAAAGTGATAGTTTCGAACGCGTCTGTCTTCGTAATCGATGACGTACTCAAGCGCGGCGAGTAAATCAGCCGTATCCATCGGGTTTGAACGTTGCGGTATCGTCTGGAGTAAGCCGGTAAAATTTCGAAGCGAGATCTTCAAACCTTTACTCTTCGCGTACTCAACGACCCGTAAGCCGTCTTGAATCGCCGCCATCTTCACGCACCCAGCAACCAAAATTTTAAAAGCTTCCACGTCGATTCCACCGAAATCTCTCTTGGCGTAAAAAACATCTAAAGCTCCGTTAATATCGTTGGAATCGAGAAATTTGCGAATCTCTCGCCCGGTTGCTTGTTGCTTCTGTTGCTCAGCCGTGAGTTTTGGAGGCGCCGGTTTCTCTTTCTTTTGCTGATCTTTCTTCGCTTGCTTTTGCGCCGCTTGTTCCTCGGCGAGCGAGGCGTGATGATTCGGGCTCGAGCGTCCGCTCAAACTCGTGTGTCCAAACTGCTCGCGATGATGCAAGGCGCCGCCTCGAATCAAATTCGGATCGTTGCGATCGTAATCCGGATCTCCTCTCGCTTCGTCGTGAGTAATTGCTTTCTTCCCTAACGGTGATTTTGCTGTTGACTTTTGCGCGGTTCGGGACGATTTTCTTCCTTCTCGTTGCGAAGGTGGAACGTACGTTCCGCCTTGCGTCTTTCCTCCCGATTTCCTTTGTTCCGCGTTAGCGGACAACGGGTCACCCGGTAGCGGAGGCGGTGCACCCGATGGCAACGGTGGAGGGGCAATCGGTTGCGAAGCGACCATCTTACGCGTTCCGCGAGGTTTTGCGCTGCTCTTTCTCGACGGTTGTTCTGGTTTTATTGGCGACTTTGGCGGTCTCCCGAGCGGCGGCGGCGGCATTCCCCCCGGCATCATCGAAGGCGACGGAATGCTCATCGTTCCCTCCGCACCGTCTTCCAACGATAATCGCGACACGCCATCGTCCAATGAATGCTCTTTTTTCTTCTTCACTTGCTTTTTCTTTTTTAGTTTGGCTGCTTTCTGTTGTGCTTCCTCCGGCGCTAAAGCGTCGTGAAAGACGTCCCCGCTCGTGCTTCCATCCCCGGCTCTCTCCGCCGTCGCCGCCGCTTCCCCGTTCTTCTTACTACTACTTTTTCGTCCGTTGTTGTTAGTATTATTTCCTTTGTTCTTTGCGTGCGAATGCTCTCCGTTATTGTTGCTCGCCGCCGTCCCAGCTGCATCGCCGCTGCTTCCGTTAAAATTATTGTGCTGCTCGACATTCTTCTTCGATTTCAAACCAACCTTCTTCCCGCCAGTCGTCAAGTTTGGTTTCGGCAGAGGTACGCCGGACTTTAACGAACCGGTCGTTTGAATCGCAGAAGAAGAAGTTTCGTGTGTCCCGCTCGCAGAATTTGTTTGTTGATTTTGTCCACTTTCCATAAAACTCTGTTTCATCGTAGTTGTTTGTTTTGTTTGTTTGTTTTGGTTTTGTGAGTGTAAAAAACGAGAGAGAGAAATCAAAGGTCAGTTTTGGTCTACTTTTTTTCGACAAAGAAGCGTCGATTGATTTTCTTCTCTCTTCTGTTTGTCTCTTTCTCTCTCGTCGTTTCGTCCTGTCCGTTTTGTTCTCTTCGCTTTTGATGACTGCTTCGCGTTGTTGTCGTCGTCGTCGTTACGGTCGCAGTACGTCGTTGTTCTCGCTCTCTCTCGAGAAGTACTCTTTCGCGCGCGCGCTTGAGTAGAGAAAAAAAGAATCTCGATCGATTATAGGCGGCTGTGCGGCCTCCTCCCCGAGAAGAAGGAGAAAGACGACGTAATAAACACGACGCTTCGCCTTTTGGGTGCGCGTCTGTCGAATAAAAAATCTTCTCTCTTCGAGAAAAAGAACGACGACGCGTGAGCGGACGATAACTGCTCTCTCTAGAACGAGAAGAAACTTTAAAGATGATTATACCTTTCTCTTTTAGTAGTCGTGCTGTGGATGTTCTTCCGTGCTGTTTTTGTGGTGTTTTGGAATTCTGAAGAAGAAGAAGAAGAGAGAAAAGAAGAAAAAAAAGCACAAAAAAGGCGGGAGAGAGAAAACATGCAATGGGAAACGAAAAGACACGAAATGTGACTCGACGCGTTTTTTGACTGATGAAAACTCATAATTTTATAACAGACAAACGCGCTTTTGCTCCTCCTCGCGAGTTTCTTTTCTTTCTTCTTCTTCTTTTCTCCTTGGATTAATTCTCAGCTCTTCTCCTTAGGCTTTCATCTTCTTTCTCTCTCGCGATGTGTTCTTCGACCCACTCGAGGGATTTTGGGCACCGGGAGGTTTCTGGATCCTCCGGTTCGCTCTCGATGTCTCGTTCCTCGCCGTCGTTGGCGTCGTTTGGGCCTCCGTCGGTGTGCGACGGTTCGGTGCCATCGCCCCAGTGCCAGCCGCCGGATTTGTTCAGAGTTTCTTCTTTAAACATCTCTTCGAGCTTGGTACCATTGATGCCTCGTTTTTCGAGCTCGCGGTACGAGTCCGCTTTGGCTTTGGTGATGAAGTGCGTCGGGTCGTCATCAATCGGGTGGATTTTTTTCGGGTCAAAGCCGAACCATTCGCCGCGCTCGTTAACTTCTGGGTATTGGTGGATTTGTTCCATGTACAGTCTGTGTTGCGTCCACGTGCACCCGATGTTGTATCGATACGAGACGCCGTCTTTATACCCGTCGGCTTCAGATAATCCTCCGTTCGTGCGACAGTAGTGCACCAAATCGGAAAACTCTTTCCTGTTCGCCACGGTCCACGGGTTTTTCGGTCTCGGCGTTGGACCTAAGGACCCGTCCGGTTGTCTGTACTTTTTCGGTTCGCCAAGCATCTTCCGTATTAATCGTTCGTTCGGTAACGGCTTCCCAATTTCGCTTTCCCACGGATACGGAAGCTCCGTTCCTTCTGGACACTTTCGTCTCGGCGGATGCGCCGGGACGGGTTCAAATTCAGGCTCAGGTATCTCCTCCCCGTTTTCCTCCTCACCAGGTGTCCAGTTTATTAAAACTTCCGGGTTGATAATTTTATCCCGTATGTATTTCGGTATTCCGTCGTAAATCTCCTTCCCGGTTTTCCTTTTCGGTTTCAATAACGTCGCAGGGTACGTCGGAGGAGGAGAAAGAGGAATGGTTTTCGTTTTGTTTGTCTCGTTTCCTCCCGTTTCTTTTTTTTCCTCCTCCTCCTCGTCGTCGTCCTCGCCGCTGCTGCTGCTGCTGTTATTGCTGCTGCTCGTGTCGCTCCCATCGTCGTCGTCGTCTCCTAAAACGCTCTTCTTCTTTTTCCTGTTCTTCTTGTTCTCGTTGGACGACGACGACGACGCTAAATACGCGTCCAGTTTCGGCATAATAATCGCTTTTCAAAGAAGAAAAAAAAACGCTCGTAAATGCGCGTATTTTAGAGAGAGAGTTGCCCTTCTCGGAAACACAAAAAAGTATTCAATTTTTGATTTTCGCTTTTTTTTCTGTTTTTTGAAAAAAAAAAAGAAATTTTCTCATCACAAAACACAAAGAAGAAGAAGAGAAAAAAATGACTTTTGCGTTCCCTTGTTGTTGTCTTCTTCCTTCTCCTTCTTCTGTTTCTTCTTCTGGTTGCTGCTCTCGAAAAGAGAGGAGGAGAAATAATGCCGCTAATGCTTTGAGAGGAGGACGTGGAGTCTTCGATGACGAACGTGAAAGAACACGAAGAGGAACGCATCAAAATCATCATTTTCGTCGTCAAAAAAAGGACTTGGGTGATTTTGTTTTTGGAAATCAACATCATCTTCATCGCGGGTTCTTGTGCCTCGCGAAATCGTCGTTTGAGGAGTACGAGGAAGAGGAAAATGACGACGACGACGACGATGAAAACGAAAACGAAAACGGAGGTGGTGAGAACGAGATTACAAAATACACAAACACCGCAGCAGAAGTCGACCAAGAGTTATACATCCCGAAACCGTTATCGGCGGAAAACAAATTAGAGCGTTTGTTACCGAAAGATAACTACGATGCCCCGGTGTCGGACGAGGAGAGGTTTCGGAATTTATTCGACGCGGAGTCATCGACGATTGATCCGGAGAGTTTGAACGAGTACGGGGAGAGAATAGACCAAGAGAAGTGGTATAATTTAGGATTGAGAAGGGACGCGCATCCCGTCGCGCGGTTTCTGTTGAAACCGTTTACGAGCGACATCACGCGAAGAATCGTCGCGTGTACGGGAATGTTGACGGTGTTGCGAGCTGGGTATATAGGCCAATCGAGATTATTTGATGCGTCAAAAGTTGGAAGTGTGACGCAATCGTCCGGTCCAATGGCAGATATGGCGAAGAAATTAATGGAAGACCCCTCGTTCGCGCACATGGGCGACGTGCTCGGAGGCGCCAGGCAGATTACCGAACACGGCGGGGTGACTATTTTTCATTTAGGTATAGGTCCGTTTGTAGCTGGGAGCATTATCATGCAAGTATTAATGGCCATAGACCCTCAAATGAAAGAGATGAAGAAAGATAGAATGGGGATGGAAAAGTTAAAACAACAAGGACGGTATTTGACGTTGATTATTGCGTTGATTTTAGGAGCGATTGAGGCGCACAAGTTGAAATATTTATGCGCCATGGCGATTCCCGGTTTTTTGTATTATATGACGGCAACGATGTTGTTCGCCGCCGGGGCAATGACTATCACGTGGGTTGCGCAAGAAATTACCGATTACGGGATTGGGGAAGGAAGCGGGATGATTATAACCATGTCCATTTGTGCGTCCTACGCGTCGACGGTGAAGAATGCAATCTTCGTAGAAAAAGTGACGAGCAGCGGCGGGACGGCGGCGGCAGCCGCGGCAGCGTTCGTCTCCTCCGGTAGTCTTTTAGAATCCGTGAGAGGTTTAGTGGTGAACCCGGCGTTCTTGACTATCTCTGGGTTTGTGGTACTGTTAACTTTCGCGTCCGCTTTACTCAACGAAGGGACGTGTAAAATCCCTCTGCAATTTTTCCAAGGCCCGGACGCGTCGCAGCTCCCGAAATCCGCCCAATCCGAATCTTCGGAGATTCCTATTCGTGTCAACCCTGGTGGTATGACTATGATTATCGCGTTTAGCATGCTGTGTGGTTTCTTCCGCGAACAAGTCGCGCCAGCCATGCCAGCCGCAATCGGGAAGACTTTAGTGTCCATTTGCGACCCGACTGATTTCAGTTACTACGTTTTCTTATTCGTCTTTTGCATCGCCGGTTCATACATCGACGTACAAAATACGCCAAAAGAAGTTGCGGAATACATCACAAAAATAGGTGCGAGAATACCAAACGTTCGACCTGGCGTTCAAACGGAAAAATATTTGCGGGATTTACAAAACGGCGCGAAATTCTTCGGCGGCGTCTTGTTAGGATTAATCGCGTGCGTGTGCTCCATAGCGGACGAGTACGTGAGAGGTACGTACGGAGTGAACGTCGGTTTTACGAGCATGCTCATTTGTACGAGCACGATGTTATCTCTGAAAAGACAAATTAGAGCGTTAGGGGAGGTACCGTCCATGAAAGTCGTCTTGAAAGAACTTTAATGATGAATAAATTGATTGATTGATTGCGTCTCTCTCGCTTTTTAAAAACAAAATGAACTTTTCAGCTCAAATGCATCATCACACGTACGCGCGCGTCGCTGCGTTTCTGGCTACTCCTACTATAAAAAAACTACGTAAATTACTACCTAGGTATCTTGATGCGCACACACAGACTCAAAAGATTCGCGCGAACATGCTTTTTACTCGTTCGTCGACCCAATCGTACAAAACGAGTCTTTTCGATTGTATCGCCTCGGCGTGTTCTTTCATCTCTCCGTTTTTCACTTTACTCGCGATTTTCATAAACATCCCCCACAACGTCCCAATCACCGTCCTCGTTATAAACTGTATGATTGAAACCGGAACGTACGAAATCTTCGGGTCGATATTAAATATAAACGACACAATCATCTCGTCTTCGTGCTTTTCCCTCGCTTTCTTCCACGCCTCGCCTTCGCTCGGAATCGCTCGAAACAAAAATCCTCCGTGAAAGTCCACTCGCGTGCACTGGCCAAACTTATGGTCAATCGCCGGGACTCTCTCGTCGTCCTCGCAATCGCAACTGTTCAACAATACCGCCACCACGCCACTTTCGTCGATATCATCAAAAGCCAGCGCGTCCAAAACAACCTCTCTGGTTGAAAACGGCCACGGACACTCCACCGTAACGAGTAAAAGCTGCGAACATCGGCCGCGTTGGTCGAGCTTTTCGGTTCGCGAAAATTTCAATTTCGGCATCGTCCACGAAGGTAACCACGACGCGTACAGCTGACTTTCATTCAACGTCGCTAACACTGGCACTAACATCTCTCTTTTAATCGCCTGGTCTACTCGTAAAATCAATTTCGTATCGTTTTCCGTCGTCTTGTAATAAATTTTCGTCTGGTCTCTCCCGCCAAAAGAGAAAGATTTCTGCGTTTCCCAGGACGAATCTTTCTCCGCGTCTTCTCTCAACATCTCGATGAACGACTCCGACTGTTTCGCTTTTTCCAGAACGTATTTCACCAACTTTTCTTTCTCTTTCTCTTTCGTATCTTTCAACTCTTCTTTGTCTTCTTCTTCCTCTGATGATGATACTAAACTGTCGCATATTTTCCGGAGCAATCTCGCGGACTGTAAGAGCCGGTCGTCTCTGAAATGGTCTAAAGCGCGCGTTCGCGGTGAAGAACATAATATATTTTCTCGATCGTAATCGATACCATCATCGTCCTCACCTGCAGACTCTTTGTCTTCTTCTTCTTCCTCTTCTTCTTCTTCTTCTTCTCGATGCAACGACAAAACCTTTTCTTCTTTTGGCTGCTCGCTCGCGAGAGGATGATGATGACGAGAAGAAGTGACAGGTGTCATTTTTGCGTCAAATCCCACAAAGAGGGGGCTGTTTTTTATGAAAAATTTCATCAAACTTCGTCTGTCAAAGCAACACATCCCCCCTATTAAAAATAAGGACGATGATGGAGGAGGAAAACAACAACAGCGAGAGGAAGAGGAAGAAGAAGAAGGAGAAGAAGAAGAACAAGAGGAAGAAGACGCGTTGTGACGACGAAAACATTGATGGGGGTTTCAAGAAGAAGAAGAGTTCTTCTTTGTCTCCTCCTCCTCCAACGTTTGCGTTTAAAGAGCAACTGTCGTGCAGCAACTTTGTGTTGAACAAAAAATGCGAAGCGTGTGTACGAAAAGTTGAGAAGATGAGGCGCGAATGTTGTTTAAGTGGTGAGGACGATGTGAAGAAGAGTAGTAGTAGTAGTAAAATCGTTTTGAAGCGACCGGAGGAGTGCGAACGATTTAAGAGGTATCATCATCACCAAGAAGAAGAAGAAGAAGAAGAACAAAATGCGAGAAACGAAAAACAATCAGTCGTTGGCTTGTACGCGAAAGGCGACCGGATCTTAACCGTCGGCGACGGAGATTTAACGTTTTCTTTGAGCTTGGCGAAACGATTAAAAAAGGTAAAGTTGATCGCGACGACGCACGAGACGAAGGCGAGCTTGGAGAAGGCGTACGGGAAAGACGCGATAAAGGCGACGTTGGATGAGTTGGCGGTTTGCGGCGAGGACGTTTTGGTGTTGCACGGGGTGGACGCGGCGAAATTGAAAGAGAGCTTGATGGATGCCGCCGCCGTCGCCGCAAGTAATAAGAGAGATGTTCTCGAGCGAGTCGAAAAGTGCATAGATGAAGGTTTCGATAAAATCGTCTGGAATTTCCCGTGCGTCTCGAGAGAAGAGGACACCGGCGAGGCGAAAGACGGCGCGCGAGAAGGCGCGGATGGTAGAAACCCAGCCGACGTGGAGCTGAATAGGAATTTGACACTAACGTTCATCGCGAACGCCGCCGTCATGTTGAGAAAGAAAAAATCAAAGAAGAAAAGAGGCGCGGGCGAAGTACACGTGACGCATAAAGTCGGCATGCACCCGTCCTCCTGGAACGTTCCCGAATTGAAAGCAACTACGACAACATCTTCTTCTTCGCAGCCGAGGGGAGTCATTCGAGCCATCGCTTCCGTCTTCTTCGACCGAATGGTCTATCTCCCGTACAAGCCTCGCAAAGCGTTGGTCGCCAAAAGCTTCTCCATCGCCGACGCCAAGACGTTCATCTTTTGCGTATTCGAAGAAGAAGAAGAAGAAGAAGAAGAACAATTTTCTCTCAACGCGTGGATGAGAGAGAGGAAAGATGTCCTCGAAAAGCTTACTCCGTAGTAGTACACGTATAGTAGTACCAAGTAGTAGTAGTAGTAGTAGTAGTAACAATAATAATAGTAGTACAAGTAGTATACACAGCAGCCGCACGCACCTAAAAGTGGCTCCTGCGACGACGACGATGACGATGGAAAAGAATACAACCTTCTTTGCTCTTTGCCTAATTTTCTTGTAAAGTTCGTTGTAACACGAAAAAAAAGAGACAATTACGACGAGTAAGAAAAGAATAATACCGCAGAAGAAAAACGCAGAACAGCTGCGTATTACTACGCAGCGCAACAAAAACAACGGGAAAAATTTCGTCCTTCAACCTCCTCTGCGCGCCGTTCCGGACCAACAAGATGGGCAACGCGTTTTCTTTCAACGGAATGGAGTCTTCCCAAGAGGAAAAGCAAAAATCTATGCTCGAATCGATACGTGAGATGAACGCCAACGAAACCGGTTTCGACGCCGTCATCGTCTGTTGCTCGACCGAACACCAAGCGACGTACTGGGGCGAACGGTTGGTACAAACGCGAGGGTCGGCGTGTAAAAAAGACGCCTTAGTTTACGCCGTGTGCGAGGACTGGACGAACAAAGACGGCGCCGGGAACGGATTGGGCACTTTGTACGCGTACGCGAAAGCGAAAAAGTTGGCGGAGGCGAAAGACGCGAAGGATTTGGATTTGATTTTAAGCAACGGCGGGTCGATCGGTTTGTACCACACGGCCGGGAAAGGGACCAGGTTAGCGCCGTTACCCGGGGCGGAGAATAACAACAAACCTGGGGTCAAGTTACCCGCGGTGGTGGAAGTCGCCGGGGAAGCGAGAAACTTGACCATCCTCGAGGCGGTGGTGAGACAGACGAACAGGTACGCCAAAGAGCGACCGGGAAGAGTCTCCGTGTTTTGGGGCGACCAGATTTTCATTCCATCCGCAGGGCACAACAAATCTGGCGAACACCACGCGGATATTTTAGCCGTCATGGGCCCAATGCCGAACGAAACAGAGTGGAACGAGAAAGGTTTCTCCAACTACGGGTTAATCGCGGTGAACGGCGAGAACGAGGCGACGCAGGTTGAAAAAGTCAGCCACGCGACCGCGTCGGAGCTGTTGAAATCGTTCGGATCGGTGAAACAAGTCGGTCCGAGTTTAGGATCGTTTTCACTGGGCCACGAAATGTTAAGTTTGATGTTGAGCGAGTTCGAGAAGGAGTTGGCGGGGAAAACCGCCAAGTTTGATTCCGATCCGCACTTTTGGATGCCGTTGACGATGACGAAAGAAAACTACGCGAAGATTATGCAAACGAAAGAGGAGACGCGAGAGCAAGCGGAAGCGCACCACGACCGCATGACGAAGTTCAAACAAGCTTTGTTGGAGCAGTTTCCTGAGAAGAAGTTGTTCGGCGCGGTGGACGTCGGCCAAGGCTCGTATTGGTGGGATTACGGCTTGTTGAAGTTGTACAGAAAGAACAACTTGATGGTGACTGGAGACGATGCCGAAGCAGAGGCGTTGAGATTGTATTTGAATATCCCGAGTCGCGACGTGAAGTTGGCAAACTTTCAAGCCTCTATCGACGACGAATCGAACAAGTCAGTCATCGTCGCGTCCACGGCGAAGAGCGGGTCGGTGAAATCCTCCGTCGTGAGTAACGTCAACTGCGGCGACATTCAGGTCGAGAACTGCTTGTTGGTCAACGTCACCGCGAAAAAAATCAGAGCATCGAACGCAATCATATATAACGTCGTCGACGAGAGCGACGACGGGTTGATTTTACCGGACGGCCAAGTGTACACGAACGTGTTCATGCCCAAGTCCAAGGAGAAGTTGACGATGACGAGTACGATATCGCAGTGCGGCGGCAAAGTGTTCAAGATTAAAATGGCCACCAACCCGCACTCGTTCAACGACGTCTACGCGATGAATGGTGAGACCGATGTCAGAGAAGCGTACGCGATGGGTGACAAAGCACACGCGGATTGCAAGAAAAAAATTTAATGTTTGTTTGTTTGTTTAATATCGTCGCGACGAGTTTTTAATAATATTACTACGAGTACCTGGTACTACCTAGGTACACTTTTTTATTTCTTTACTTACAGTACACGCTAATGTTACAGTATGTTGCCGCGCGGCGCCGCGCTATCTATAGCCAAAATTCTTTACGTTTCGTTGTACAGTTTGATATCGCTCGCTAATTTTCCTCTCGTTCTGATTGGAATGAACCCTTCTTCGTCTGCTTCAAATTCCATTCTACTCACGCCAGGGTCTGACTTTAATCTGAGCACGCCTTCGTCCGCGTCGACGGTGATCTCACCTTGATTCATTAAAACCGCTAAACCGGCAAAAATGACGTTCGATTTTTCCTCGAGGACGCCGTCCCAAGGCACTTTGAGCGGCAGACAAAGAAACAAACACTTCCTCGTGCACGTGCGAATGGACGACCCGATGGCGACGGAGCTTTTGTTTCCTTTCACGTCTGTAAAAGTCATCGCGGCTTGAAACGCGCCATCTCGAAAGGCTGAATTTTCGTATAAATCTTGAGACACTAACAATCCGGTCGTCCCGCTATCGAAAATGACGTACGTCTTTTCGTTCTTGTTTTTAAATTTATGTTTTTCCCCGTTGATGTACAAATCGTCCAACAGAACCGCGTAGTGATACACCGGTGATCCGAGTGGTCGTAAATCAATCATCGCTAAAACGTTCGCATCGTTTCTTCTATCGATTAAATTCTTCCTCGAGAGCGTCAACGTTTCCTTCTCGAAATTCATGGAAAAAGAGCTCACATCGGTTTGTTCTAAAAACGTCGGTCGAATCCAGTCTTGTCGGTATTTAGTCAATCCAACGAACGACGCGTTCGCGCCGTTTATAGACCCGCCCACGTTTGCCATGGACCCGTTGACGACGCCTAAAACCATCTCCCGTAAATTCCAATCGCGCGAACGCGAACGCGAATCATCGTTAAAACCGGTCGTGAACCGCAAATCACCCAAGCACCACACGGTGCTCGAATCCACTTGTAACCCGTACACTTCGTACGTCTCCCCGTACGGGCTCGGCCGAATATCATTTTGCGTCACAAACCCCCAATTTTCGCTCCCATTCCCACCTTGAATGGTTATAAACGGAGACCCGGTATCCACCACGCCTCTCACGCTCGCGTCGCCGATGTAATAATCCAACACGAAAGACGCGCCGTCGTACGTCATCGGTATCTCTATTACGGATTCATTACTATTACTATTATTACTATTATTATTATTCGTATCATCAACATCATTATTACTCCTTTCATCGACTTCTGGTTGTAACGCGTATAACCTTTGCGTTTCCAACAGTCTCTTCCTCGCGTTGATTTCGTATTTGTAATACGTATTATTATTAGTAATACTGTTGTTGCTCGATATTGAATACATATCTTCTTCTTCTCCATTACGAGCAAAGCTTTTCTTTGTGAACAACATCGAAGATGATTGTAAAGCCAGCACGATGTCTCTTCTCCTCCTTTTGATGGTTTTGGTGGTTTTGTTGGTGCTTCTCGTCGCGTCCAAGTCGTCATCAACTTCTTCTTTAGCTTCTTCTTCATCATCATCTTCACCTTCTATCCGAGGAGGAGCGTTTCGAAGCGCTTCGCATCTTCTTCTTCTGCTCGAAGAAGAAGAAGAAAAACGACACATTTTCAAACGACCACAAAGTTTTAATTTTGGTGGTCGTGAAGATGACGACGACGATGAAGCCACGACGACGACGGATTGTGAGGAGTGCCCTTCAATCGCCGCCGCTGATGCAACAACACAGCGCATGCTTGAAATTTTTTAACGAACAGAAGAAGAAGCAACAGAAGAGAGAAGAATTTTTATTTTTCATGCAACTGTTTTTTCGTCACACAAAATTCGTCATTTCTTACATCTAACAAACAAAGCACAAAGGGAACGAGTAAAAGCACAACGAGAGAGTCATCACAGTTTTTAAAAGCGACGAGGATGATGACGACTTTTGGATGC
>Ga0255758_10001056_pt1 | contig 29275 bp, 23 predicted proteins | sample 011ome_24_FD_179958 | JGI IMG/M metagenome (GOLD analysis project Ga0255758, IMG submission 179958) | Coastal salt marsh microbial communities from the Groves Creek Marsh, Skidaway Island, Georgia - 011513CT metaG (version 2) | ecosystem: Environmental > Aquatic > Marine > Intertidal zone >... | reverse complement strand
TGGAGGAATTCCAGAGAGGATTCTTCGTCCGTGGTCGTGCGGCGCTGCCCATGGCACGATGTTCGTCACCACGCAATCGAACAAATTCACGCCGTAGTACCATAAGAGGTTCCACACCGTCGCGCGTAACCCGTCCTTTTCTAAATCACTCCGAGCAGCCAACAAATTCCCGCCTAAATTGTGATCGGCTGTTTCAAAGTGTCCAAAGACGAGAGCGTCAAAGTTGCGCAGCCGCTCTTCGTTCTCGTCCCACTCTCCTTCTCCTCCGCCGGGAAGAGCGGTTTTCGTGCACGAGAGCGGTTCACCGATGACGCTTTGTATGAGATCTTGGACCAATTTCTCGAGAAGAGTGGTAAACTTTTTATACTTTTCCTTGTTCGTCCCGAAGCTCGCATCAATTGACGCTTTTTCCTTGCGCAACTTTTCAAAGAGACGTCCTTCGTCTCGATTGAGTTCTCTCACCACTCTACGAAATGAAAAAAATTTAGAAAAAAGGAAAATACGCGGAAGAACAAAAGAGGTATGGTATACCTTTTTTCCGGGAGTTGTTTCTTCTTCGCCTTCTTCGCAGAAGCGAGAGATGTAGCTTTCTGATTCGACGCTTTTCGTTTGGGTTTACCCGTTCCTTCACCCATACCTGTCTCTATGTATTCGGAATCCGAATCTCCTTCGTCGTTTGAAGGCACGTATTCCTCGTCGTCGTCCACGTTCGCGGTATTCATATCGCCCGGTATCGTCGCACCGCCCACATCGACGCTGTAGAGAAAGGGGAAAGTAACTCAGTTTTTTATTTTTTCAGAGACAAAAAAAACAAAAAAACTCTCTCTCTCTCTCTCTCTCCTTTTGTTGAAGAAGAAGAAGAAGAAGAAGAAGAAGAAGAAGACAGAACACTTACACGAAGACATTTTCTTCGACTCGGCGTCGCGGACCGACTTCCGTGACTTTATCCGATGGGCGCGTTTCGTTAGTCGGCGGTTTTTCGTCATCATTAGTCGCCGAAGCTTCCGCGAATAAAGCAAAGGTTTTGAAAGACGTCGAAGAGAAAGAGTTGAACGAAGAAAAGTCGTTCGTAACTTTTCCGTTTTCACGCTGTTCTTGCATACCGGTTAATACTACTAGTATAACCGATATGAAGATCAGAGTGCAAGTCTTCATGCTCATGCGCATTTACTTGTTGTGGTGAGTAGACGTTTGATTCTTTGTGCGTTAAGTGACTTTTAAACTGCGCGTGTAATTTTTATTTTTGTCGTGATTTTCGTCCTTCAAACTTTAACAACATAAGTTTCACACAAATTTTTCCTACAACGCTCCTCTCTTCTGCAACAAATAATGAACGCTTTGATAAGGAAAAAAGCGCAAAACGAGAGATTGCAACAAAACGTCACCAACGCCGGCCTCTTTCTCATCATCATTGAAGATATTTTCCAAGCAGTACGAGAGAAGAAACACAAAAACACACAACATGTCGAGACTCGTCCTTCACGCCACGACTTCTGCGACGAGCTCCTCTTCTTTTTCGAGCAGACGACGACGACGACGGCGTTCTTCCCTCAAAGCTGTTCCCTCCTCCTCCTCGACTTCGATGATGATGATGATGAGCTCGAGATTCTCGTTAGGGAAAACGTCTTCGTTCCGACTCGATGCTCGCGAAGACAGACGACGACCAGAGCGATCGAGAAGAAGAAGAAGAAGAATACAAAAAACCACGACGCAGAGCTTTTCGCTTTCCTTCCAATCTCTCAGAGATTGGTGGAAACGTTCCGCGAAGATCGATAAAAAAACCATCGCGAGTTTAGGCTCCGCGTGTTTGCTTTCCTACGGATTCGTCTCCAACCTCTTCTACGTGTCCAGTTTACTCGTGGCGACGTACACGTCGATCAAAGCGACCGGGCAGTCACCGGTGACCTCTTCGGAATCCTTAAAGGTTTTTGCGAGCTCTTACTTTGGGTTGTGGATGATACAAAACGTCGTGCGTCCGGCGAGGTTCGCGTTTAGCGTCGCGATAAGTCCCAAGACGGATACGTTGGTTGAGTTTTTCCAAAAGTATGTCCCAGGGAACAAAAAATCGTACGCGTTTGGATTGACGGTGTTTTCGGTGAACGTGGTCGGGACGATCGCGTATATGTTTGGCGGGTTTGCGCTGATTTATGCCATGACTGGAGTACCTTTGGATGTGGGGAAGTTATTCGGGGCGGCCGTGGCGGCGAAGAAAGCAGGCGGGGTTGTGGCGTGACGACGTTCCCGCTCGCGCGTGCGTGTGTACTTTATACATTTTAAGAGTGTTGTTGTTGTATTAAAACATTTTCTCACGCGACAAACGCTACAGAGCCGACGTAGAAAACGATGGGCGATTTTCTAGACGCGTTGCGAACGGCGACTTTAATCGTTACCGTGTCAGCGCTTTCGAAGAGTTGTTTTTTGTTTCGGAGGAAATCCGAGAGAGACTCTCCTCCGTCGCCTCGCGTAAATTCGTTTTTGAAACTCGCAAACGCTTTCTCGTAACAGCCGCTTTGCCATCCATCGTCGCTCGTCGCGGTCTCAAACCGCGCGTTTGAGGAGAAGATGACACTCGCATCGTTGTTGGAAAACACTCCTCCGTCGCGCCAAAAGTAGAATTCAATTTGTAAGGTGAGCCTCGGGAGAGGTTGCGGATACCGCTCTCTCGCCACGAAGACGTTCAAGCGATTGAATCGAGAAAACGTTTCGAGGAATACTTTGCCGTCTGTGATTTTTTTGCCCAACGCGAACGCGCCTTCACCGTACAGTTGTATTTTGACACTCCCTGTACTCCCGCTGCCGTCTTCTTGACCGTCGATACCGATGGCAATGTTATTCCTTTCCTTCACGCCCCAGGAGAAAGACGAATCCCATCCGGATTCAGAGGCGCCGGCGCCGAAAAGGAGTGATGATGATGACGAAGAGGAGGCTATTTTTTTCGCGTATTGCAAAGCTGTAGTGCACGTGTACGGTACACGACGTTCTCCGCATTTTTTCGCGCCGCATTGCTTATCGACTTGCCAATTAGCGGTTAAACTCGGATAGCAAAGTTGTTGTTTCGGTGTCTCGTTCAATTTCTCCTCCTCCTCCTCCTCCTCCTCCCGAAGAAGTTGGTCGATGAACTTGTCAAAGTTGAGTTCTCTCCGGCGTCCTCGCGAGGCGTCGGGTTCGTCGCAATAGACCCCGCATTTGTTTCCTCGACAACACTCTCCCCACTCTTCCCACGGTCCAGCTTCGGGCTCGGTACAATTTGAGGAGTCGATGGAAAGTGGAGAGGACGAGAGCGTTTTCAATGCTCTGTCGACCGTTCTCGGCTCGATGCTGAAAAACACCTTTTTCTCCTCGGAAAGGCTATCGCTCCTTCCTTCGATCTTCACACATTTTTCCAGTCGCTCGATGAACTTGTCGTTGCCGTGTTGCACGAAGAAGTAATAATTGTCCTTGGCGTTTGATGTGATATCGTCCAAAAAGTTACTCTCGTCGGCGACGACGTATATCGATTGCTTCGCATCCAACACCGTCCCGGGTGCGAACGTCCAAACTTTCATTTTATTGCTACCGCACGCGATCGAAAATCCGGAGATGTCCGCAGCTGCGGGTAAATTATTCTCGATTTCTATCCACGAACGCAAACCGATACCAGTATCATCTATATCCGAAAACGCTTTTATATTTACGCTTTCCAAAATCTCTCCTTCAGTGACCGTCTTTGGGATCATATCGGAATACGTCTCGAACAACTGTTCTCTTCGTAACTTAACGCTTTGCGATAACAACTGCAAAACACCTTGATCGATCGATCGAATGCCACCAACTTTCCATTTTACGGAATCTCTCAGCGCGTCTCGTCTAATCGTCTTCAAAGTTCTCGCGACGTATCGTTCGATAAAGTTCGTTCCTAAAATATCGTTCATTAGCGTTCGCAACCGTGCAAAGTACATCGCGCGAGTTCGATCGGTTTTCAAAATGACGTTGACGAGTTCGTTGTAAGTGCTTTTAGCTTCTTGCGCGATACCTTCGGAATAGAATATATCTTGAGGATGTTCTGAATCGCAATACAGCGGCGAGTTGAACTTCTCGCACGTTAAAACGCAGTATCGAGTGCTTTTCGGCGAACAATCGCGCTTGGGGCATAGCGCAAGGCCGTATCTGTTGTCCGCCGGCAACGCGTCTTCTAAATCCCAAGGCAAACGACTCCATCGCTTTGTTTTCGCGTTTCGAAAGACGTAATAATTTTTTGCGCATCGATCGTTGTTCAATAATATCGTTTGCGCTGCCATCTCGTTAATCACAGAGGGAACGTCTAGAATTTGGAACAGCACTTTTTCCGCGTACACTTGTTGGCTCGTACCGAGGGCGTATTTTTTCGCTCTCGCGATGTTTGTCGTGAAATCCCAAAGATCGTCTACCGTCTTGGACTTTGCTGGATACGACTTGCGCCAAATTTGAGGGCAATACCCATCTCGCTCGGACCATCGGCGTGGCCAATCTGGAGTCGCCCAAGGGCATTTCGATAAAGACGCGTTCGGCGCTCGAAGATTAGAATACTTCCAGTTTACGGCTTTATACAACGAGTTTTGTTCGTCCCACATTTTCCGGCGTTTGAGGTACGTCTCATCGATTTGTTCCACGAACGAGAAAAGTCCGTAGTACTTACCGTTGACTTGAACGTGCACGTGAAAAGTCGTCGGCGCGGGTACTTTTGCAACGTCCATGATTGCATTCGCTAAATTTAATCGCATGTACGTCTCTTCGCCGGGCTCTTGCCATTGAGAATTCAAATTGAACTCCTCCACCGCCGGTTCGCCTTTATTCCAAACGAATTGTTCGCCTTTGAAATCAAACTTAAACTTATGTTTCGGCCAATCTTTTGGTGGGAGTTCTACTCCAACCTTTTCTTCGTCGCGCCCAGAACCTCGTCGCCTTATTTTCACCTCGTCGTAAAACTTCCCGTCGAAGAAAACTTTCGCCGTCGTTCCCCGATCGGTCGTCATGTCCTGTTCGTTCGCGCGTAAAACGTGTAAAACAGGCAAATTTGTGTCGCTTTTCAAACTCGGACTCACGATCGCGACCGCGTAATACGGATACTGACTTTGAGAAACCACGGTGACTTCCCGGTCGTCTTTCTTCGCGTCTTCCTTCGGCGAACGCAACGGCTTTTTGTCGCCGCTCTCCGTCCACGCCTCGGCGCGAAACAAAACCACGTCTCCATTTTTCGCCCCGAGCTCTTTCCCAACGTCCACCGCGACCGCATACACGCCATCATTTGCCGTTTCATCGGGATACTTCCCATCGTCGCGCATCTTCTCAAACTTCTCTTCCTCGTTCGAGGTCGTCGTCGTCCCCAACAGAAACTTCAGATAGACCTTCCTCTCGTATCCCTTGCCATTTTCCAACCTTGCTCGAACGACGAGCGACTCGTTCGTCTCCAAAAAAGTCCTCCTCCTTTCTCCCAAAGCTTGCGATGATGACGATGAATGCGACGACGACAACTCCAACTTCGGCGTTCTCGTGGTCATCGAAAACGCGTTCGCCGAAGCCCCTCTCTCGTTCTCCTCCTGATCAAACGCAAACGCAAAGCACGAGAGGAAACAGAAGAAAAAGAAGAAGAAAAAGAAAAGAAAAGGAAGCCTCGCCAAACCCGCTTTCCGGAAACAACAACGCGTTCTCATCTCGTCTTCTTCGTGCGGGGGGGTCGCGCGCGACGTGCGTCGTTTCGTGTGACGCATGAGAGAGAGAGAGAACATCTTAGTATTTTTTATGAGATATAAACCAACCTCGTTGCTTTTTTTTTGTTTCTCTCGTGTATTTTTTTCTCTTTTTCTCTTCTTTTTTTCCTCAATTTCCTCCTCGTTTCTTTTTTCTCTCTCTCGCGTGTGTGTTCTCTAACGAAGGCGAACTTCTACACTTCCACGAAAGGGGGATCTGAAAAGCGTTCAAAGAAGCCGACTTTTCTGAGACCCTTTGGCCTGACGGCGATGATTTCAGCGCACGGATACTCCGTCGATGTCCAAAAATACGACTCGCGCCACATTTTTCGCTGTTTGCCTAATTCGACTCTTCGAGATTTGCCGCCGTATTTATGCGCGGAGTGCCCGTAGCCCCCCACGACGTCGCACCCGATCAGATAAAGCTTTTTTACGCCGGTGTACAATATAAACTGTAGCGCCGCAAAACTCGTCGAACAACTTCCTCCAAATACAAAGTTACCGACGTCTTTTACCAACGGTAAAAGTGGATTCGCGCAGTGCGGCTTCCGCCACCCTTCGTATTGCGTAGCGTTCGCTCGCTCGGCGTCTTCGTCCGAGGGGGAAAAGTTTCTCTGACCAGGAAAGAATCCGAAAAATTTCGCTTCTCTGGGTTCATACGCGATCATCGCTGCTCTGTTCGATGCGAAAGACGTATCTCCTGACTTCGATCCTCGATCTTGCAGGAACGTGTAATCGAGTGGTTGTATTTTCTCATTAAATATGGCTGCGTTTACGCCAACCGTCACGACTCTTTGCTTGCCGCGCGTGCCGTTGTACAACGCAGGATGCCTCACGCCGTACGCGTCCAGCGTCGAACCCGTGCAAAAGAGCGCACCAACATCTTCGACGTGCTTTTTCCAAAACGCCTTCACGTTTCGTTTGTTCGTCGTTGATTCTTGCACCGCGACGCACTTTGACTTTCCTTCATCGTTCGGGTTTCGCAAACACACTCTTCTTTCTTCTTCTCCTTCTTCTCCTTCTTCTTCTTCTTCTTCTTCTTCGGATACTTTCGCTCTCGACGCCTCGCATCGCTTCTTAAACTCTTCGCGCAGCATCTTCTTTCTCGAAAACGTCTTCTTCGTCTCTTTCGGGACGACGATGCGTTTCCCTCGCTGCTCTCGCGCTGGGAAAAAGAACGCATCGCTTCCCACGGCATCGTCTCTCTGCGCTTCAACGTCCGCGAGAACCCAAAAGACGCGAGGATGGTCGTTCGCGCGTAAAAACAGACGACCGCAGCACGCGCACAGAAGAAGAAAGAAACAACGAACAACTCGGCATTTTGCGAGGAACAGAAGCGTCATGCGTTTTTACGCGGTTTCCGTCGTTTTCGCGTCATCATCTCTTGTGCTTCACCTCGTCTCGACATTTCCCTGATGACTTTCTAGAAAAAAGATACTCCGTAGCAGCAGCACTTGTAAAGCGCAAACAACCCAAAACGCTTTAGGAAAACGAACGCGTCAAAAGAAGAAGAAGAAGACACAAAGAAGCTAAAGTTTTATGATGTGTCGCTTTTTTTTTCTTCTTTTTTTCTCTTCTTGTCGCTCAAGCTTGTGTTTTTTTGTTTGAAATTTTTTTCTCGATTTTTGTCGTCTTTTGCAGATCATCATCGTCTAAATCCCCGATTATGAAAACGCTATTATAAAACGTACACGCGCGCGCACACGTAAACGCGCTCGGACCACGAACGCGACCCGAAACCGAATCCGAGAGACGAAGAAGAAGCCTTTCGCGCGTTTACGCGAAGAAGCGCTCTCGGTTTAAAAAAAACAGAGAGAGAGAACACACACCTCTCATATACCATTCATCCGATTGATTCATTTTTTAAGGGGGCGACCGTTCGAATTCGTATATTTTAACAATGGTGCGTTGGTGTTGTTTGCGCGCGCGAGAGAGATCGTTTTCTCGCACGCGCGCGAAGTCGCATCTCCCAGTTTTCCTTTCGCATTCTACGGAGAAAATGCGTTTCGACGTACTCGCGAGGTTTTCGAGCGCGATTTGTGTGCACAGTCGCGCGAGGCTTGCGCGCACTACACCGTAACGCTAACACGTCTTTTCATCTTCTCTCGTTTTTAGAGGCTTAAAAACACCTCGATGCCGACGCAAGACATGGAACGATTCGTCGAACTCTCGCACCGAGAAGAAGAACTCGACGACGAAGACGTAGAAAATGAGAACAATAACAACGAGAATAATAATAACGATGACACTATGAATAACAACAACAGCGTGGGGGGGTCGTTCGAAACGACCACCGAGAAAAACCGGAGGATGATGGAACACAGCAAAAGTCACCCGAGGATGTTGAAGAGTGCGTTTTTACTTCTCAGTTTTGAAAATTTTCACCCGTCGCGCGCGCGCGGTAACGCAACATCTTTATTAAACCGAGAAGAACGAACGCATAAAGTACATATCCGTGCTGACTGACGAGTTTTCAATGTGTTCTTCTTTTCTTTCGTCTCTCTTTTTTATCTCGCGCCGCGCGTAATAAAACAGGTAACGCCACGTCGCACGTGTGGCCTCTGGGCGCGTTGGCGGAACTTTTAGACAACTCTCAAGATCGCGAGTGTGGGTCGACGAGAGTCGAAGTTGACGCGTACGTTTTGAACCCATCGAGAGATAAAGGCGGGTATTGCATCACGGTCCAAGACGACGGCGTTGGAATGGATCGAGCCAGATTGAATAACATGTTATCGTTTGGTTTCTCCGATAAAGAGCATCTTTCTGGCAACGTCGGGAGGTTTGGTATCGGTTTCAAATCTGGATCGATGCGTTTGGCAGACGACGCTTTGATTTTAACAAAGAGAGACGGAATGGCGCACTGCGCGTTGCTTTCGCAGTCGTTTTTAGACGCGATAGGAGCGGACGACATTTTGATCCCGATGTTTTCGTGGAAGATGGAGGATGGGGGCAGGTACCTGGCATCGGAGCCGACGGACGCGACGGAGTGGTCCTCGAACATGGCGATTATTGAAAACTATTGCTTCACGAAATCGGAGAAGGAATTGTTGACGGAAATGGACAAGATTCAAGGGTCGCACGGGACGAGAGTGGTTTTGTTCAACTTACGAAAACGCGAAGGCGAAAGCAACGGCGAGGGTGAGAGAGAGCACGAATTTGACTTCTCCGTTGGGAACGATATTCGTATGTTAGGCGATACGGAGGACAAAAACAACCGAGGCTTGTCGAGTAAAAACACGAGTCGACGCCCTGTGTTTCAACAACACCGAGACGGACAGCAAGCCACGCTGGACGTGCCAGAAGATTATTCGCTGAGAGCCTACATGGAAGTATTGTATTTACGACCGAGGTGTGCGTTTTATTTGCGCGGAGAGAAGATTCAACCTCGATGTCCCATCTCTCGATTGACGAAGGAGTATTACGTCTTTCCGGAATACAAACCGAAAGGTTTAGCGTACGGTATAACCGTCCATTGCGGGTACATCGAGGAAAACTCGAAATTGTGCGGCTTCCACATTTACAACAAAAATCGTTTGATTCGATTGTACCAACGCTTTGCGAGTCAGTTGCAAGCGAATTGCATGATGAAGGACATGCTTGGCGTCATCGAGGCGGATTGTTTGGAGCCGACGCACAATAAGCAAGCGTTCAAGGAATCCGACATGGCGTATCATCGCATGAAAAAACACGTCACGCAGTGTATGAACGATTATTACTTTGGCGTGCAGAATTTACGCTCGGCGGGTAAGAATGGACGCGAGCGCGTCGTCGGAAAAGCGGTGACGCGACCGAAAGGAAAATTGTCGTTGGGTAAAAAACGCAAGCAAGCCGCGACGGATATCATCGAAGACGCCCCCGGCGCCGGCGCCGATACCGAAGACTCGAAGTTGATGAACGCGGCGAAAGCGAACAGACCAATCAACCGGTACAAAGCCATCTTGCAAAGACTGATGTCCGACAGGAACGCGTTTCCATTCTTAGAAAAAGTCGATCCAATCGCGTTGGACATTCCTGATTATTTGGACATCATCTCGCACCCGATGGATTTCGGGACGATTTTTAAACGCTTAGAACCGGAGGATGAACATGGCGTTCCGCTCGAAACGACGTATTATACCGACAGCGATCCGTCAAAGTTCGCCAACGACGTGCGCTTAGTCTTTGCCAACGCATTCACGTACAACAAACCGTCCGAGCTCGTGTACGTTCAAGCGGAAAAACTGGCGCAACTCTTCGAACGCGAGTGGGTGTACAAGTTTCCGTCGTCGGCGTACGGCGCCGGAGGGAGCCTCCAACCGGAAATGTTAAAGAATAAGATCAAAAATTTGTTGGAGACGGAGAAGATGCTCAAGAAGAACGCGAACAAGAAAAGAAAGAAAATGGCGGCGGCGGCGGCGGCGGCGGCGGCGGCGGCGGAGGTAAAGAAGGAACAACCGACTGGGGACGTCCTCAAGACGGAGAACGGCACTGCAACCGCGGACGCCAACGGAGAAGCAGCCAAAGCGACGCCAATGGAAGTAGAAGGAGAAGATCTCGAAGATGGCGACGACGATGACGACGACGACGACGAGGGCCCGGCAAATCCGGACGACGAGTTAAACGTCCAAATCGTTCTCGACACCTACGACGACGCCGCCAAAAAGAAATGGATGGAAGCGCAAGTCGAAGAAGTGCTTGAAATGAAGCAAAAAATGCGCAACCAATCCACTATCGTCATCGAGCAACAAACAAAAATCGCTAACCTCGAGCAAAACTTGAAAAACGCGATACAAGACCTTGACGTCGCCTCACTCAAACGAGGCTCCAAAGGCTCCAAAAAGCAAGTCGATGCTGCAAACAGTCACATCGTGAACCAGTTGGCAGAAGCGCGACAACAAATCATCGACCAACGCCTGCGCATCCAAAAACTCCAAAAAGCGGCGCAAGTCAGAAACGGCAACACGTTGAACCAAGCCATTCAACCGGTCCCAGCTGGTCTCGAAAATCTCGCCAAGCAAGGCGAACAAAACCAGATCATTCGCATGGACGACGCCAACATCGGCGTCGAGCAAAAAGAGCTCCTCCAAGCGTTGCACGCCGCCACGGACAAGTTGGAAAAGCAATACACTTTGCTACAGTTGGAAAGACAACGCGCCAAAGGATTGGAAGAAAAATTGAAAGAGGAGCACGAGAAGGCGCAGCAAATTCAACGGTTGATCGGGAATAGCGGCGCCAATTGAGATGAGAGAGAAAGATCCGAGAGGACGACGACGATATACGATACGAGAGTACATTTTAATAACAACCAACGCATACTATAAACGAACACGCTGAAGAGAAATTTTTGGATTCGGTTTTACCCACCCCAAAATTTTTACACGCGAGGATGAAACACGAAGACACAGACGATGATGCGCGCAGGCAGTCTTCTTCCACCTCCACCACCACCTCCTCCTCCTCCTCCTCTATCCCGTTCGCTCACTTATCCTTCTTCAAATCTCTTTCGAAGAACACCAACGCGACACAAATTGGAAACGACAACGACGGCGGGGAAAAGAAGAATCAACAACAACAACGACAGCAGCAACAACAAACGCAAGAGAACTGCTACCAGTGCAGAGTAGTTGGCACGAGCGCGTGCGCCGTAGCCGCGAGTGTCGTGGCGTACGATCGAATTTTAGGAACGACGAAACGGCCTCTCGCGCATTCTCTTTTGTACGGCGCGTTTGGCCTTGGATTTGCCGGATTAGGTGTGTTGCGTTGGAACGATTTGACGTTCGAGGACGCCGAGGAAATGTGGCGGAAGCTTTTTTAGTCCACGCGTAGCGCGCGCGCCATTTAGAGAGGACAGATAGATTGCAACGCGAGTAGTGTAATTTAAATTAAAAGTAGTAAAAGATCTCTCGTCGTCGTCGATTGCGAAGACGCCCGGGTGTGTTACGTTTTTACTCGTACTTTGATAAATCCATATATTTAATCGGCGCAAATGTCATGCGGTGGTACTCGCACGGCCCGTATTTTTCGATCGCTTGGCAGTGCGCTTTCGTACCGTACCCTTTGTGGTCTTTGAACCCGTACTGCGGATATTTCGTATCGATTTCGCGCATCATCCTATCTCTCGTGACTTTCGCGACGATCGAAGCCGTGGCGATGCACTGCGATTTCGCGTCCCCTTTTACGATTGCTTCCGCTTTATCCTCTAACCCTTTCGGTATTTTATTCCCATCAATCAACGCCCAATCGACTGGACCACCCGGTAACATTTCCGTACTTTTCCTCATGCACTCCATCGTCGCTTCCAAAATGTTAATCTGGTCTATCCTCTTCTCGTCGCAGATCCAATACGCCGTCTCGATCCGTTTATCCTCCATAATCGCTTCGTATAAAAGCTCTCGCTCTTCCTCCGAGTTGATCTTCTTGGAATCATCCACCCCTTCTATTTGCACGCCTTCAGGTAAAATACACGCCGCGGCAATAACTGGCCCAGCCAACGGCCCTCGTCCGGCTTCGTCCACGCCGCACACGCGTTTATATCCTTTCTCGCGTCGGCTGTTTTCGTGATACTTGGTCGGTCCCGCCGCTTTCGGTTTCTTCTTCGGAGAAGAAACGTCCAATTTCTCCGGCTTCTCCCGTTTCCGAGCCGACTGTCTCGACGGCGTCGTCTTCGTCGTCTCTTTCTTTGAAGTCTTATTCTTAGTCCGTTTCTGCGCACCTTCTTGGTCTTCTTTGTCTTCACCCTCAATCCTGGGGAGGGAACTTCCTTTCAAAGTCGTCGTTTCCGCCGAAATCGTCTTCTTCGGCGGCGTCGTCGTCCCTTCCCCTTTCGCTTGCGTCGCGATGTTCACCCCTCGCTGCAAAAACATCCCCATGCCTCTCTGTTTCGGATCCGGTTTGATTGGTTTCTTATTCATCGCGCTGGTGCTAAAACAACTATTTTTGACGCGCAATCCAAGAAATGCGCGAGTATTCTGATGATGACGACGATGAAAACCAGATAGAGGAGCAAATGGAACTCTTTTCGAAGAAGTAAACGTGTTATGCGTAGTATGGCGTAGTAGTATCACGGAAGAGAGTCTTCCTAAGCGCATATGTGGTCTGACGAATTTTGAATTTTTCCCAAAGGGCAGCTTGTTTTAAAAAGAGACAGAAACGAAAACGCGCGAGCGAAACATGCTCAGTAGTACGGCGGCTGGCTCTCTTCGCGAAGAAGAAGAGAAAAGCTTCGAGCGAAGAGCCTCTGTGCGTCGTGTGTTACATTTGGACGATTCGCATCGTGGCTTTTTCGGCGAGGTGCTTTTAAAAATGGTGTGTTATATATAACAGAGTAACGCGATGTGCGTATTTTAACAACACGACAACTTTCCTCTCCTATGACTGTTTTTATGCGCACTTTTATGCGCTTTCTCGCTCATTCTCTCTTTCTCTGAGGTTGTGGGGTGCCGTAGGATGGCGCCGACTCTCTTGTTACGTCTGCGCCCTGGCCGCTTGGACGTTCATCATCACCAACCAGCTCGTCGCGACGACGGCAAACGTACTCCACCCAAGCATCGAATAGTAAAACGCGTCCGGATCCTCCTGTTCCCCGCCTTCTCTACTCCCACCACCCCCACCGTTACCACCATTACCACCACCTGAATGCGCTCTCTCGTACTGTTGCGCCGCCTCTTGCGCTCTTTGCTGCGCCGCCAGCTGATTCTGCAACTCCGCGTGTAAACTCGGCGCTTTCTCCGTCATCTCCAACGCTTTCTTATAAATCTCATTCTCCGGCTCTTCCGCCACCGCGCGTTCAAAGCACCTCTTCGCCTCGTCGAAATACTCCCCAGCTTTCTCCGCCTCCGCGAACAAAAACCCTTGGCTCGTCAGCGCGTTCCCTAAGCACCAAAGCGCGTCGTGTTTCCTCGCGTCGATCTTCAACGCGCTGTTAAATTTCGTCACCGCGAGTTCGATCATCTCCACCGCTTCCACGCCCTGGCGGAAGTGCGCGAGCTCTAACAACGCCCCGCCCCATCGGGTTAACACGTGCGCGTCTTCTGGGTTTATCGCGTGGTCGGCTTCCGCGCGTTGGCGCGCTTCTTCGAAGAAGAGCATGCGCTCGAGTTCTTCTCGGTGCAGTTGCGACTGCTGGTGCTGCTGCTGTTCCAGTTCAGACATTTTACTTCTTACTTATGCGATGACGATGCTTTCGTCTCTGTCGAGCGATCTGTTGTGCGCGTTCGGGCAAATATATATATATATATCTCTGTCGCAGGTACAGAAGCAGCAGGAGCAGCAGCGATTGATGTTAAGTTGCGTAAGAGAATGATGAATGAATTGGAAAAGTGACGCGAGACGGAAAGAAATCCAATCCCCCACAACAACACTACTGGGACGAAAGAGGCACTTTGAAACGAGAAGAAAGCCGCGATGTCGGTGCTCGTGGAAACGTCCAAAGGCGAGCTCGTGATCGACCTGTTCGCGACGGAATCCCCGATCGCTTCGATGAACTTTCTCAAACTGTGCAAGTTGAAGCAGTACAACGACTGCAAATTCTTCTCCGTGCAGAAAGATTTCGCGGTGCAAACCGGGGATCCGTCGAATACCGGGGAAGGCGGGAAATCGATCTATTCTTTTTTGTCGAGAGATGAAACGGACGGGAAGGAGGAGAGCGAGCATTTCGGACGGTTTTTTAAGGACGAGATTCACGTGGATAAGGAACAAAACGTTCGATTAAAACACGACCACATCGGGACGGTTTCCTGTGCGAATTTCGGGAGAGAAGATACCAACCAATCGCAGTTTTTAATCACCACTCGGGATTGTGTTCCGGATTTAGACGGGAAACACACGATTTTCGGCAGAGTGATGGAAGGATTAGACGTTTTACAACGAATAAACGAGGCGTATTGCGACGAGAATGGGAGACCGTGGCAAAATATTCGGATTAAACGCACGACGGTTTTGGACGATCCGTTCGAGGATCCCGAAGGCATGCCGAAAGCGCCGGATGAAAGTCCATTGGTGGACAGGTCGGTACCGGACGATCGGTTGGAGGATGATTTCGACGCAGAGGCTGCGCAAGAGATGGACGAGATCGAGCTGGAGAAGAAGTCGAGAGAGCAAGAGGCGAGATCCAGGGCGGTGGTTTTGGAGATGATTGGGGATTTGCCGGACGTGGACGCGAAGCCGCCGGATGAGAGTTTGTTCGTCTGTAAACTGAATCCAGTGACCACGGACGAGGATTTGGAGATTATTTTTAGTCGGTTCGGAAAGGTGACGAGTTGCGACGTGATCAGAGATCGACGAACTGGGGACTCCCTGTGTTACGCGTTTATCAATTTCGAAACGAAGGAGATGTGCGAGGCGGCGTATTTCAAGATGGACAACGCGTTAATCGACGATAGACGAATACACGTGGATTTTAGTCAAAGCATGCACGGTTTGTGGAAGAATTTTAGAAAGTTTGGGAAGAAAGGAGGGACGGAGGACGACATGGCGAACGCGGCGAACGCGAAGAGAGGCGGAGGAAGTTCGGATTGGAAATCGAACAACAAGACGTTGGAGGTGAAAGGCGGCGGGAGCGGTAGAGGCTATCAATATCAAACTCATCATCATCCCAACAATAACAATAATAATAATAATAGAAAGTCGTACGACCACGTCGACCATCATAATCGTCGCGGTAGAGACGACGACGAGGACGACGATCGCGAGAGACGACGACGGAAAGAAAAGAAAAAAAGAGATAGATCCCGGAGTCGGTCGCGAGATCGCAAAGAACGAAGAAAGGAGAAAGATCACCATAAACGACGGGATCGAAGTCGCTCGAGAGATAGGGAAAATAGGAAGCATAGCAGACGATATTAGAAATTTATTACACGTTTTGAATAGTACAAGGCGCGGCATCGCATATACATTTTTAAAACAAGTAGTATACTCGTACCTAAAACAACATACGCATCACAATCGAGAGACGAGCGACGGAGTGCTCTTCGTAAAGTTACTACTTTCGTCCTTTCCATCGTCGTCTCCTTCGAAATCATTTTCTCGCATCACGCGATCGCAAATTGCATCCGCTAACGCATACACGTCTTCCCAACAGCTGTCCCACGCATCGATTTTGTTATACTTCCCGTCCCGATCCTCTTTATACTTTTGGATCTGTCTCCGAATGCTTTCGCAAATAGACGCCTCGCGAATCGACCGAGCCGAGTTTTGTTTCAAAAAGCCCGAAAACGCGTCCCGGGCTAACTTTTGCGATAGAATCCTCGAATCGCCTTCGGCAAATTTGCAACACTGCAAAAAGTCGCTGTTCTTAAAACTCGCCTCGTCCATCAACGCGTACGATCCAACCTCTTGCTTCAATCGAAACGTCAACTCGATGGCGGTTTCAACCGCGCGAATTTTACAGACCGCGATGGCCGTTTGCAACTCAACCGATGGCGTTTCGCGAACCTTCAAAACCCGCGACAGACGCTTCTTACAAAACGTTACGAACCTATCAACATCTTTCAATCTCTTTTCGGATTCCTCGTACAACGCTTTCAACTGCGGCACATGCGACAACGTCTTATTCGACCCTCGCATGGCGCATAATTTCGCGTCCGAATATTTTTTCGTATGTTTAAACACTTCCTCGCAAAACGTCAACGCCGCTTTCGCTACAGCAATTCTTCCGGTAAACAAACGCTGCCCGATCGCGCTCATTTGATTCACGTCTCCTCCTTTTCTCGCGTACGCGCCGTCGCTCTCTCGCACGTCCGCGTACCGGTTCAACAAACACCCTCTTCCACACCGAAACCCATCGAATTGTATCCACGCGTTATCTAAATCGTTCCCAATCGTCTTTCGCCCCATATCCCCGAAAACAATCCCACGCTTCACTTCCTTCGTCCCTTCCTCTCTCACTCTGCACAAAAACGCGTGCGGTCCCATATCTTTCCCGTACATATTCAACCGAGCGACGATAACCGCCCAATCCGCGACTAACCCTTGCGATATCCAGTTCTTCTTCGCCCCGTCTGAACTCGTCTGGAAAACAAACTCGCGCGTTTTCTCGTCGTATTCCGCGGTCGTTTCCACCACTAAACCTGAGTTCACCCCGGCGTATTTCTCCGTCAAGGCGAAACACCCAATCTCTCCTCTTTTGCTCGCTTCCTCCAGCGTTTCGAAATGCTCTTTCGACCCTAACGCGACCACCGTTCCGGCGAATAAGTTGAAGTGCACGGTAAACCGTATCCAAAACCCGGGGCCGAGCTCTGGAGATCTCTTTGCGAGAAGTTCGTGCGCGAGGAAAAACTTTTCCGGGTTGTTTTGTATGTCGTTCCAGTGGACGCCGAAGGTGTGTGGATTGGAAATCAATCTCGAAAGCGCGTTTGCGGAACGCTCGTACGAGGAAGAAGACTCAGGTACATCGTTTCGGACAAAGTTGGAAAACTTCGCTCGCCAATTTGAATCGGTCGTCATCTTAAACTCGTGTACTTTTAGTACTCAAGGGTTTGCCGCTCAAAGTTCCTCTTCTCGCGCATCTCCGAAGGTTTTTAACGAACTCTTAAACCCTACACCCTAAATTGATGTGTCTCTTCGTTTCTCGTTCAATTTTTCTCTTCATTCTTCTCCCTTTCTTGAGCGCGCGCGTGTGTGTGTTTCACTCTTATTACGCCGCTTTCTGAAACGCTGTTCTCACGAAAGGACGACGGTTTTTCTCGAGCGCGAAAACAGAGGCGAGAGAGAGAGAGAGAGAGAGAGAGAGAGAAAGAGAGAGATCGTCTCCGAATTAGAATTATATTCGCTTTGTTGGCGTTTCGGTTTCTTCTCTCTCGTTGTGCAAGACGCATGAGTGCCTCCTCGCCCTGCTGCGCGTGGTCTTCTCGCGTTGGTCTCGTCGAAAGAAGGAGAGAGAGTGCGCAGAGGAGGAGGAGAACGATTTCAAAAACAAACGCGATGATACCGAACATCGACTTTGACTTCCCGGACAGCGCGTACGTGAATTCGTTCAGGAACGAAAACTACCACCAAGTAAAAGGCGAAAGCTTGAAGAACAAAACGAAGCGAGGGGAGGTGTCGATTAATTTTCCGAAAAATATCTTAGAAAATGATAAAGCGGATGGCACGAGCGAGGAGAATAGCATCTTCGAGGGAAGGGGAGTGTTGCCGGAAATTCCTTTCGAGAGTTTACCGGAGATTGGATTCGCGCTCGGGTTGTCCGTTTTCTCGGGCTTTTGGGCGCTGTGGGAAGCGTTCGGGAAGAAGGCAGTGTTTGGAGATCAAGAAGAGGAAGAGGAAGACGTATTATTCTTAGAAGGTGATGAGTACGACGACGACGACGAGAGTAGTAGCGATATCAGAAAGATATCTGCGAAACGAAAACGCGAACGACACGTCGTCCAAGGCGTGGACGTGACGCTGTTCCCCATATTCAAAGACGAAGTCGTCTTGAAAGCGGTTAAGTTTGCCGAGGAGAAGCACAAAGGGCAAAGTCGGAAAACGGGCGAACCGTACGTGACGCATTTAGTGGAAGCGGCGAGAATATTAGCTGCGGCGTTACCTGAACCCAGAGATCAGAACAAATTCGGCTCGACAACGCGAGAGAAATTGCGAGAAACTATCAGCGCGTGCCTGTTAGTGGCGACCCTGGACGATCCAAACTCGAAGAGCAGCAATTTATTGAAAGGCGAAACGAACGATAGGATAAAAGATGAGCTGAAGGAAAATTTTGGAGATGCGACGGCTGAGCTCGTTCTGCAAGCGGCGAGGATGGGTAAATTGATGGCGGGTGTCCGAAGACGACAGCGGAGGAAAAGAAGAGAAAATAACATGATGAGTAGCAGCGCGAATAATAGCACCACATCATCATCGGAAGAAGAAATAGAAGCACAAAAGGAAGAACAGGAAGAAGAAATCGACGATAACGAAAAGTTGGAAGAGTTACTCTTGGACGTCGTGAAAGATCCGAGAGTATTTTTGATTAAAATCGCAGAGAGATTGCACAACATGCGAACGTTGTACGCCTTGGACCCGCGAAAGGCGGAGACCGTCGCGGATGAAACTCTGCGCGTTTGGTGTTCATTTGCTGAAAAATTGGGCATTTGGACCGTGAAATCTGAATTGGAGGACATGTGTTTCGCAGTTTTGGAACCGGAACGGTTCGAGGAAATCGTGCAAAGCAGAGACGACTTTTGGTTAGAGGAATCGAAGCGGGGACGGTTTCGCGGGAAGAATTTTAGAGGCACGATTGCTCCAGAGTTACAAGAAGAGAGAAACGAGAAAGAAAAGGCGGAGAAGGAGGCTTTGGCATTCAAAACGAACCAAAACAAAAATAATTACGTGATGATGGATGCTTTAGACGAAACCGAACGTGACCCTTCTTGGACGAGATTGAACGAAACGCAAAGAGCTTTACGAAGGCGTTTGCAGTGCGTGCAGCCGTTTGAAGCGTTGACGACGCGGGACGGAGGAGCCATGCGTATCGACGAAAAGGTTTTACGTGAGTCGCCGATGCGTCCAGCGACGAAAAAATCCTTAGAAGCACTCGCCCAATGGCAGAATAAGATGTTTCAAGCGTTGCGGCTGGACGGCGTCGTTTTGAACGTGAACGTGCGAATGTCTTCTCGACTGAAGAGTTTATTCTCGACGAGCGAGAAGATGAAGAGAAAGAACGTTCCGTTCAGCGAAGTGTACGACGGACGCGCGACGAGAATCATAATTGGCGATCCAGTATCGGCGTCAACGATGACTTCTGACGGTGAAGGTAGTGCATCGGAATTTTTCGATAAAGATAAACTCGATTCTGGTTTACCGAGCGAAATTGAAGCGTGCTACGCGCTATTGAACGCGGTACATAAGATTAACCGTCCCATCAATGGTGAGTACGATGATTACATCACAAAGCCAAAAAAGTCTGGGTATAAAAGTTTGCACACGGCAGTTTTAGGCGACGATGGAAAACCGCTAGAGGTTCAAATTCGGACGCGAGGTATGCACGATGCCGCGGAGTGGGGCGTCGCCGCGCACTGGCTTTACAAAACGAGAACGGAGAATAAGTCCTCAAAAAAATCATCAAAGAAAGGTCAAAAGAACGAGGGCAACGAGGGAGAAAAAGATACGACGCCACGACTTGGGCAGGTCGTGCAACTTATTTCACCGACCAGTCGCGCCGGCGGCGGCGTTGTTGTCGGTGTCGAATCGGCTGGTCGGTGCACGGTTGCGAAACCGACTTCGTCTCGACGGGGCGCTCATACGCCAGACGCGTCCGAATGGGCGCTCGAGTTGAACGGGCACGAAAACTTACTTAATGAAGTGAATAAGAAGAAGTTAAAAGGTGCACGTCAAGAAACAAAAGAATACTACATTCTTGAATTTTGTTTATACGAAGACGGTCGATGGCACGAGCAAGATCAACTCGGGAAGGCTGGAATGATTACCATGGAACTGTTGGACATTTTCGCTCAATTGGACGATGAAAAAGGAGAGAAAAAGATTGAGAGCCGAGACAAACAGATAGTCAAGAAACAGAAACAGGCGCCCGATCGTATGAAACGCATAATTATGAAATGGCAGAAAACAAATCAGCCTCTTGGTATCATACGGTCCCAAGGTTTACGCGATGAGTTTGATGAGAAAATGAGCAACACCGATATCGACAAAGAAGCTTATTTATCCGGATCGCAAGGATGGAATCAAGCGCTCGCAAGGTCGCAGCCGCCGGCTCCGGGACCTTATTTTGATCCACAACAACCTACTTCTCCTAGTGAAGTGCAATTCACGCGAGCGGAAGCCGCGAAACTCGAAGCTGAACTCGCGCTTTCCACCAAACGCAACGGCAAAAGCGGAGCGCTCCAATCCGCCACGGTCGATTTAACCTCCAAAGGTTTGCTCGTCGTCACGTGGGACGATTCCACTCCAGCGCTTCGCGCGTTCCAACCCGGTACCACAGCCGGTACAGTTCGTAACCAAATGGCTTTGGAAGCCTCCTCCTCCTCCTCTTCCTCCTCATCCTCCTCCTCCTCCGGCGACGATGAGAAGAAAGCGAAAAAAGGACTCGTCGTCGACTCCAAATACGTCAACGTGAATTCAGTGATGGTCAGCGCGGACACGCAACTCCAAGACGCCGATTGCGTCTTCTTGGACGATTTGGCCGTGTATTAGGAAATACTGAAAATTGTATATCAGATCAGAAAGAAAGAGAGAAAGAGAGAGAACAAACATTGTTGCACACATGTTAGATCGTGAGTTTAATCAGACCTTTCTTCACTTTGAAGCGCATCATGCTTTTACACGCGAAAAACTCACCAATACCTAATCCAAACGCGCACATCATTCAACGCAGACTCTCGTCTTCATCTTCGCGCGTTTGCTCCTCCACGAGCCAAAACATAGTCGAATGGATATCTTCGGTCACGTCCGACCCGTGCGAGAGCAGAGTAAACATCGAAACGAATGCGTTTGGGGTGAGAGGTCTCGTCTCGCAAAAACAACTCTCCCCCGGGGAAGTTATCTTCGAGATTCCATTTCGGTATTGTTTCCAGGACGATTACGAGAACGAGTCCTCTTTAAGTTGGTCGGCGAGGATGGGGATGAAGTTATTGGAGGAGAGAGCGAAAGGAGAAAAGTCGGAGAGGTATGAAAAATGGATCGAGAGTTTACCGATGCAAGCACCGCTTCTACCCGGGATTGCAATGACAGAGGAGGAGATTCAGAGACTGATTCGATACCCTCCGTGCGTGATGAACGCTTTGAAGGATAAAGAGCGACACGAAGAGAGTAAGCGGCTCTTGAACGAGCGATTAGCGAACATAGGGTGTAGTGAGGCAGATTTAGATTGGGCGGCTGGGTTGATGGAATCGAGATGTTTCAAACAGGGCGGCGTTCGTGTGACTGCTCCCGGCATCGATTTGTGTAACCACGCGGGGGATAAAGCGAACTGTATCGTCCGGTTCGTCTCGGAGGTTCCTAAAGATAACGACGACTTGGCAAAAAAGGAAACGAAAATGAAATTGCAAGTGTCGCCAGATCGATTTAAACCAATCGAGAAAGGAGAGGAGATTACCATTTCGTACGGATATCAATCGAACGACATCTACTTTTCGTATTTCGGCTTTGTTCCTTTCGACAACGATAACGACACCGCGGTGCTATTTGAATCCGTGGAGGATTTATCCGAGTTCTTAAAGCTCGCCGGTGAAGAGATCCAAAGCGATCTGTGTCGAAACGAAACCACCGACAATTTAGCCGCTCGCATCCTCTCGTCCACCTCCTCCTCATCCTCTTCGCAATCCTTCTCCATCGCGGCCAACGGGAAAATCGAATCGAACCTCTCCAAAGCGTTCGACGCGTGCGAGTTGAACCAATCGCAACGAGCGATCGTCATCCAAAAGCGATGCCACGAAATATTAACCAACGGGCCATTCGTTGGCACGACGGTGAGGGAAGATTTACGCATAGCCGAATCGGAGGAGGAAGAGGAGAAGCACAGAGTCTGCGCGCGATATCGCGTCGCGAAGAAAGAGATTTACGCGTTTCCTTTGAAGAAGAAACGCTAATAGATTAGTAGTAGCGGTAGCTCGTCGCAGAAATGATTTTGCGTTTAGTTTTACACAGATTGCCTTGAACTTTCATACGTGTCATCTCTCATTTGTCTATATGTCTTACAGTCTTAGCGCTCACATCCTCACAACTTACGTAGGGGAAATACGACGGTTTTACAACAAGAATACGTAAACATCACAACATCAATGCCAAACAGACCGAAGAATAAGTTCAATCGCATACCGAAACTTACCAAAGATGGTAAACTCGACCCGTCTGAGTTTCAACCGCACGCCTTCATGCCGCTTTGGTCGCTCACATTGAGCGTGTTATTCCTCTCTTTGGTGATTGGATTTTACGCGCGAAATCCCCCAATCGCGCAAGAGAGTTTACCGCTCGAACGCGTGTTAGCGAAAGCGCATCAATACTTATCGGATCCCGAGGGAGTTATCATCGGTAGGAAACTTGGTGGAAATCAGAACAGATTCGACGTTGGCGTGGTCTTAGGCGCGCGATTAAACGAGACGGATTTTCAGCCTTCTTTGCGCTTGCAGTCACGAGTGAGACACGCGGTTGATGGTTTCTGCTACGGTGAAGTGGAACATTTGATATTTAGCGGCGCTTCTGGAAAGAAAGTCGTCGGGGATGGTAGAAAAAGGCCGAGTGAAGCGGCTGCGATGTTTGAATTTGCTTTGGCAACGGTCGAAAGAGCGCCGAAAATGAGTGGAAGGAAAGCGGAAGAGTATCGCTGTCCGATTGAACGCGAACGGTTTAGCGAGGCGAAAAGAGACGAAAACGGGAACGCGTATTACGTCGGTGAAGATAAAAACGGGGATCAGTTCACGTGGGTGTTGGAAGAGAAGAGTTTCTCGACGAAGGAAAACGCAGAGTTGAGTTTGAATGCGATTTTGACGAGAGAATGGAACTCTGTCGCGGTGAGTACGAGTCACTTTCATCAGTTTCGATCGAAACGCGTCTTCCTAAAAGCCATCGAGACGAGGAGATTGAGCAAAGTAAAGGTGAAAATGTTGAAGCAAGTGCAAGAATCGAGTTACTCGAGGCATAAGGATGGGAGAGAGCGAACGAGAGAGTTTGCGATTGGACAGTTTGATTTTGTGAGAGAGTTGCTCGCCATTTGCTATTACAAAATAAGGCGATGGATTTAAGAAAATGACATGTTACCTAAACCTTTGATTAATCTGCCGCCGTGTGCTTCGTAGTACATTCCTAATACTATTACTCTTACGATGCGAGATTCTTAATCCGTAATTGATTGAACCTCGATATTTCCGTCTCTTTCACCGTCGCTTCGGCGATAACGCCGCTATCGTTCCAATCGCACGCCTCGGGAACCGATATCGAACACAGGATGAGTTTCTTGTTCACTTGGACGCACAATCGACTGAGCGACTGCAACTCGTACCATTTCGGAAACGATTTCGTGAGTTCGCCTCTGTTGTTTTCTTTCAAGGATGACTCCGACGCGTTACCCTCACTAAACACATCGAACGATTTTCTCGCGCCGTTGTTTTCTGGCAAAACTAACGCGCAGCAATCCGAGTGCACCAACGACGGATGTCGACGATACAAAACTAAATCCGCGCCGTATTGCAAACCGGATCTCGGCAACCATCCTTGCAACCGAAAGTGACACGTAGCTACGCACTTTAAACCGAACGCAGCACCTGCGGTCTCGCGCAACAGCGTCCAAAACTGCTCACGAGAAAGCTCCACGTGTCGTCCACCTTTGTTATTGTTGTTGTTGTTGTTGTCGTTGTTATCATTCTTGTCGTCGCTATTGCTATTTACTACGCTCTCCTCGTACGCGTACACGACCAAACACCCAACCACGGCGTGTAAATAAAACGCATCTTCTGGTGATAATCTCAACGCCACTACATCTCGATGCACAAAAGGCACGTCCCTCGCGACGCACTCTCGCACTCTTCTCCCTATGTTCAACTGATCGAACAAACTCGCCACGCGTCTCGGGCACGAAACCCACACGCTCTCTCGATGAAACGCGCCGCGAAAGACGCAGTTCGCGAGTTCAGAAATTATAGACTCTGGATTTCGACTCTCTCGCGCTTGTCGGTGCTTCCCTCGTTTCCATTTGATTCGCGCGTTCAAGTTTATCGATGGCATACTATTTGTCGTCGCTGTCGTTGTTTTGCTCTTTAATTGTATACCAACTCTACACGCTTTAGGAGCCTCCTTTGCTCTTCTTCGTCCTCCTCCTCTCTCCTTCCTCGAGAGCCTCTGCCGATGATGTCACTCTCTCCTGCAACGCTCGCTCTTCGATTTTCAGCTCGTTCACTTTGTTCTGCAAAAACTCTCGCAACTCTCGCAGACTTTTTATTCTCGTCCTGAGTAACAAAAGGATCCGGTCTTTGGTTTTCCCCGTGGTGGAACTCCTCGACGTTAACGGGAGTAAACCTTCTTTACGTTTCTTTGTGTCTTGGTCTTCTTTAACTGCGTCGTCGATATCGAAATCGAGGTTCCCGCGAGGAGGGAAAGAGGTTTTCTCGGTTCTGGTGGTGCGCTTCTTTTGCACGCGCGTCATGTATGATTCCTAAATGTGGGGGATTGAAACGAAGGAAGAGGAGACCAATTGAAGAAAAGAACAGAAGCGCTCGTCGATGAACGTATTGATTCTTGTGGTTCGTAGTAGTATTAAAAATGGTTTACTGTTTGCGTGTTTATCTTGTTGTTTATGTTGTTTTTATTATTCGTCGTCGTCGTCGTCGTCGTCGTCGTCGTCGTCTTCCTCGTCTTCGTACTCTTCGTCGTCGTTCGCTCCTCTTCCTCCTCCTCCTCCTCCTACGGCTGCCGCGCTCCCGCCGAAGGTGATCGAGCTGCTCCCACTACTCCCGAGTCTCCTCGCAGGTTCCTCCCCTGGAAAGTACCCGTATTTATTTTTAAAAGCCTTCTCGTACCGCGCGCGTTGCTGGTCGATTTTCGTTTGCGGGTTCAAACTCCCGCCCGGTCTTTTGTATTCCCACAACGCCCAGGCGCCGGCGACGAGGAGGATGCCGAGACCCATCGTGCTCGGTTCGCCTTCGCCTCCTGGATTCCACCCGTCGTCGTAGTCGCCGTCCTCGCCGTCATCGCCGTCGTCACCGTTACCACCTCCGCCCATGCCGCCGTCGTCGCCGCCGTACCCGAGTTTTCGTTGCTCCTGCGTTTCCATCCGGAGCGGCGCCGAACCGGGGCCGCGACCTTTGTCGGACGAGGAACCGCCGCCGCCGCTGTTGTTATCATCATCGTACGAAGAAGGAACGAAAAACGAAGGTCAGTAAAAAAGATCGAAAGAGAGAGAAAAGAAAACAGTCGTCGTCGTCCTCTCGCTCTCTCACGAACAAACAAACAAACAAATGGACGCATCGTCCTCTCGAGTCGCTTCGAAGGCATCACACGGAGGTTTTGGGGGAAACGAACGCATTTTGTCTCTCAATCTCATCTCCGAGAAGAAGTCACAGCAGAAGAAGAAGGAATAGAATCGCACCTCTTGGGAAACCCGAACCCTTCCGGTGCGTCGTTGTTCGAGCCGCTCTTTCCTCCTTTCTTCGCCATCGCTTTTATACTCATCGTTTGTGTCGTCTTCTTGTTGGTCGTTCGTTGGTGTTTCCTCGACTGCTTTTTGTCTTGCCCGTTGTGTCTTTGCGGGCAAAGACTGACTTTTGTGGTGGTGTTGCGACTCGTCGTAAACATCATCTCTCTTGTTCTCTCTCTCCTTCTCTCTCTCTCTGTGTGTCTGTGTGTATCTGTGACTTTTCACGGAAGACAGAAGTTGTTTCTCTCTCTTTCCGAAAGCACGTTCACTCTCCCGGTGACTCTTTCTTTCTCTTTGAGGTTTTTTCCATTTTATCCGAAATTTCCTCATTTAGAGACACACGACAACGAGTATGTTTACGATATCAGCCGCATCGTCGATGGTCTCCTCGTCTGGTGCGTCTCATTCGAGCGAGAGTAATACGAGCACGAGCAGAGGTACTGCTCGTGGGAGTCTTCTTCTTCGAGGAGGAGGACGACCAAGAAGAAGGGAAAAGAGCAAAAGCCTTTGCACGACGGCAACACGCGCACCAACGAGAGAAGAAGAACGAGACGAGTTTGAAGAGGAGAGGAAGATAAAGAAGGGAGAACAACAACGACGAATAATTGGAAACGAGATGATGACATCACTGTCAACGGCTGCGGCGTTTTGGATGACGACACAAAACATCGCGATGGCAAACGCGGCGGAAACGTTTGATGACGCAGAGGCGGCGAGAGCATCATCAAATCTCGTGGAAACGATGATGATGGAAACGACGACGAGTTCATCCGGCAACGCGGGGTTAGAATCTGTCCGCCTCGTCGTCGCGGTGAGCGCCATCGCGCTGATTCTCTTCCAAGGCCCAAAAGGGGACGGGGTGGTGAACAAGCTGAGCGAGAAGCGAGTGTTTTCCTCCGCGAAGAACGCGAAGAGCGCGGTGGATTACGTGACGTACGCGTTGATTGGAGGGTTTATAGTGTTGAGCGCGGTGTTAGCGGTGGGATGATGAGAGGTTTATGTACGCCGCGCGTGTGCTTTAGAGCGCTTTGAAACGTATTTGATGTTTACTATTTTTGTTATCCGCAAGAGCGGGCGCGCCCGCGCGCGATTCGCTTGGTTTTCACCAGCGTTTTTGCGCGTTTGTCTATTTACTACTCTATTTACTATTATTGTTTCTTCTTCTGTTTCTTCTTGGCCACCGTTTTCTTCTTAGGGGCGAGTGCCAAAGGTTTCTCGTTTGTCTTCTTCGGCGCCGCGGCGGTTTTCTTCTTCCTCTTCGGCGGCGCGGCGGCGAGTTGTAACGGCGACGGGACCGGTTCTGTTACTGCATTTTCGTCGTCACTCTCTTCTTCTTCTTTGTCTTCTTCACCTTCCCTATTCTCGTCTACCGCGGTCTCCTTTTTCTTTACATTCTTCTTTCTTGTCGTCGTCGACTTCTTCTTCGATCCGGGTTGTTTATCCGGAAACACGATGCTCGCGTCAAAATCTTCTCCTTTTAAATCCGCGACTGCCAGCGCCAAACGCTTACTCTTAATTTTCGTAAAACCGTCGGACTTTTGCACCAAACTCTCGTAGTAATCCTGCATCGTCCTTTGCTTGTACTTTTCGTTGCGTTCTTTGATTTTATCGTACATCGGCTTGAGCGTATCTGAGGTGAAATCCTCGGGCCAGTTTAACCGCTCGCGAAAGAAATCGAGAATGTCGCGTTCCAAAGGCGTTTGGTCCCAAACGAATTTTTCCTCGGACGGATCGACTTTAGGTTCAGCGTATGCCGCTCGAACCGCGTCGTCCGGAAAAGATGGTGGAAACTTCCACGTTGTTTTCTTCGTTTGGTGTTCTTGGTAGAAGCGCTTGCGCGCCGCGCTGGCAGTTTCGGGGGCGGTTTCCGCCGGATTGTCGTCTTGCTTCTTCTTCTCTGCTTCGCATTCATCATCGTCTGGGACGACGACGAGAGCGACTGAATCTCCGTTGTCATCGATCTGCATCTTCACCTTCTCTTCCTCGATTTTAATCTTCTCTAAGTGCTTCCTCACTTTCGCGCCTTTCGCGCCCGGTAAACTCAGCGTCTGATTTTCCGTCCACTTCTTGAACTGTTTCAATCCTTCTAAACTTTCCGCGCCGTTTTCTTTGTCCGCGTCTGAAAACCCGGCCAAAACTTCCATCGCGTTGACGATACCAATACCATCGATACCAACGGTGTAATCCGATCCCAGCAACATCGCTAATTGAATCATTCGTTCGCGATTCAATCCTAACTGTTTCTCGATGCGCGAAGATTTGTACATTTGAATCGCTTTCGTATTCTCGAAGGCGTTGCGAAAGACTAAAGTGGCGCCGAATAAGAAAACGTCACTATCGTTCGTGAAGACGCCGTCGACTTTACCAGTTCTGTTGAGATGCGCGCACTCGGCTTCAGCTTCTTCCGGAGCAACCACGTATGGAATGCCCAAGAGCATCAAGAGTTCTTGCACCTCGCGATACATCTGCGGCGTCGGTTGTTCGCCGTAGATTTTTTGCGCTTTCTTCCGCTTCTCTTCTAGAATCTGCCGTTCCTTCTCGTTCTCTTCAATCATGGTGTTGATTTTTTTCCTTCGCTCGTGGTCTTCCATCTCCTTTGCAGCGTTCGCAAATAGGTCGTCATCTTGCGCCATTTCTCGTTCGATTTCATCTTCCACGTCCGATTTGATGCGGAAATTTTTGAAAAACTCATTCTCCGGAGTATCGGTTTGGAACGAGGACGGTTGGTACGAGGTCGGCGGCGGAGGCGGAGGCGGGGGCGGAGCCGACGATGGTTTTTGAAGAATCTTTTCTTCTTCTACCACTTCTTCTCCTTCCTCTTCCAAAAACGTCACCATCTTTTGCTTCTCCTTTTTCTTCCCCTCGGCTTTTTCCCGAGACGCCTTTTCAGCAGCCTCTTCGTCTTCCTTTTTCTCTTCGCTTAGAATCTTTGCCTCGTCCGCCGCTTTCTTCATGTCTTCGTACGTGTCGCGTTCATCGTCGTTACCTTTTGGACGGTTCCGCAATCCTCGACCGACGCGACCGGGGTTGTCTCGTTCGAGCGAAAGGAAAATTGCGCGTTGTAAAGCGCCCTCATCGTCTTCGCTATCGACGTCGATGTTGTTGTATTCTTCGTCGTCGTCGTCGTCGTCGTCGTCGTCGCTCAAATATTTCGCTTCGTACGCTTTTTTTATATCGACGTTGTCGACTTTATCCTCGTCGTCCGACGACGATGACGACAATGGAATTTTGATGCGCTCTTCTTCTTTGTCTTTTTCTTCCCGTTTCTCCTCTTCTTCTCTCGCGTTTACATCCATCGTTGGTGGTGCCGGTAATGCTTTCGTGCGTTCCTCTTCTTCTTCTTCTTCTTCTTCACCTTCTTCTCCTTCTTCTTTCTCTTCGTCGCTTTGCCACTCTTCTAAGCTTTTCCCGCGAACGAATCCGTGCGTCATGGAGTACACATCTTTCCTCGATTTCATCGCGCTTCCTCCTCCTCCATCGCCGCTGGCGGGTGCTTCTTCTTCAACGTCTTCGCACTCTTCTTCGCCTTTGAACA
>Ga0255758_10001055_pt1 | contig 29279 bp, 36 predicted proteins | sample 011ome_24_FD_179958 | JGI IMG/M metagenome (GOLD analysis project Ga0255758, IMG submission 179958) | Coastal salt marsh microbial communities from the Groves Creek Marsh, Skidaway Island, Georgia - 011513CT metaG (version 2) | ecosystem: Environmental > Aquatic > Marine > Intertidal zone >... | reverse complement strand
TTACTTTATAGAATACAGTTTTTACTTGGGTATGCTGTATATTACTGCGTTAGTATTTGCATTAAATTTAGCAGTAATATTTTGTTTTTCTAGCACGTTTATATATTGTGCTAGTGTTTTGTTTACAGTATGCAAATGTGTTTCATTTGTAACTACTTTTACTGTTGCTTTTGTTTTACGATAATTAGTGTAAAATTCCGCATTAGCATAAAATGTTTTTAAACGTTGTGCAATTTGATCGATTTGTAACAGTTTTTTGCTGTCGAAATACTGCTTGTTTATAGTATTATTAGTTTGTGCGTTTAAAAATGCACCTAATTTATACTGTTGTTCTGCTTCTGGTGTGTTTATTGTTTGCATATTAATTACTCCCGTTTTGTTAATACTCTATTATTATAGCATTTTTGGGAATATTGTCAACCAATTTAATAGTTTTAGGTCACCACAGTATCAGTATAATTGGACCAGTTGCATATAAATATTAACATGAATTCCTTTGAGCCACTACAGAGAGCAAGTATAGAAGTTGCTGGAGGCTGTAATTATACCTGTAAAATGTGTCCACAAAGTTTACCGGGTAGGGGTCCTGAATGGACTAGATTAATGCCACTCACACAATTTACTGACATATTGGATCAGATTATCGCAGACTTTGGAACTCCTCAGATCAATTTGGAAGGCTCTGGTGAACCCACACTTAATAAACGATTACCCGAATACATATCAGCAGTTAAACAACGTGGATTAGTCAGTTATATAAACACAAATGGCAAAAGATTTACAGGTGATTTTATGCAGGAATGTGTGGATGCTGGGTTAAATTATGCTCGTTTTAGTTGTGTGGGATATGATTCTGATACTTATACACAATGGATGAATCAGGATTACTTTGAGGGTTTAAAACTGAATATTCAGGATGCTCAGGATTATGTGTTAAAATCGGGTGCTGATACTGTGTTCTCCAGTTATCATTTAATATTAGATAATACACAAACAGAATGGGAAATCGATCAGTACCGGCAAAACTTTATTGAGCCATTAAATATTACTGCTTATATATGGAAACAGCACAACTGGAGCGGTAATTATTCAGCCACATATAACAGAGATGCTCAAACAAAAAGAAGTTGTGGTAGGCCTTCTGCACCGGAAATCACTATAAGAGCAGGTGGTGTTGATGGTAAAACAGGTGCTGTAGTAAGTTGTTGTCAAACTTTAGGGCCTCCCAGAGAGGCACAGAGTGTATTAGGACATGTCAGTGAATCCAGTGTTAAAGACATATACACAGGGGAATTATATCAAGAACTACGTGAAAAACATAGTGTGGGAGACTTTGACAGTATAAGTTATTGTAAGGACTGTGATTTTTTACTGGAAGATCCTGAGACTTTGATATGGACTAATGATCCTCAAGCAGAAATAGATCATATGCTGGGTACAGACTTCAGTTTACGTGACTATAGATTGTAATACTGCTGTTATTACTCTCACACTTATAAATCTAACCCTTTTGCCCAGGGATTTTGTTTGTTATGTTCCAATAAGTCTTCAATTGAATATATGCCCTGCTCTTTGTAATAGTGTAGAGCCACTTTGTTGGGATTTTTGCCCATTGCTATTGCATAGGCTTTTTTATCTGCTATATATTTTTTAAGATCTTTATAGTCTTCTGCTAAGGGTTTCATAATTTTATTCATAATCTGTATATGCTTCTTCTCCAAAAATATTTTCTTTTAATTCTGTTATTACCCAATCATATTCATTAATATCCAATAGTCGTTGTGCTAATACTCTTTGAAATTCTGCACCTCTGTGCTTTATATCTCTGGCTATGTCACCTATTGGCCAACCTCCTCCCTGTGATATACTGTAACATTCTTGCGATTGGAATTCTTCTGATAAATCATCTATTGTTATAAATGTTGGCCTAGTTACGATAAATTCTGCTCCTATGTTATCACATAATTCTTTTGTGGCCATTAAATTTTTTAAATTATTTAACATACTATTTTCAGGATTTTCAAACCAACCACGATAATGCTCTTCTGTTGTGGGCCATCTTCCGGATTTTCTTTTGTGTTCTTCCCAACTGATGTGTTTATGTATTTTTTCATCATTATCACCAATTGTAGTAATTAGTTCTGATCTTGTGTTTCCTGGCCAGCAACTGTAAACAGTTTTGGGTTTAAGTATGGGTAACCAGTAGGTAGCATATCTAAATGTTCCATCAGCAGTTCCTGCCGGATAACCTAAATTATAAACAGTTCTACCGGTTTCTTTTGCAATTAATGTGGGATATATGTTTTCCTCATAATTACCTCCACCCCAAGTATTTGAACTGCCTATACAAACATCACAATCTGTACCTATTTCCCAATCATCTCCCCTAAAACCATAATTGTTTATACGATATGTCATATTATTGGGTATATGTCCGTTTAATTCTAGTATATATCGTCGTTGAGGATCTAATAGATTTCTTTCGTATCTGGATTCTTCATACTTATAACTTGGTATCCAAGTACTTTCAGTATTACATACCGAAAAATCATTCTGTGCTACTCTGCCCAGTATCAAAGACATATTATAATTTAATTGTTTCTGTGTCTGCTATAGCAGTTTGATCAGCAGGAACGTCTTTGAGTTTGCTTATGTCTGTGGGCATAGGCATTTGTCTAAATTTGCCTGATCTAATAAGCCTTTCCATTTGCTCTGTCCTGAGTCTTAGAGCAGTTCTATGGGCCTTTCTGGCTTTCTTTTTGTCGTGCCCAGCATTTGCTTTTTTAGTATTAAATACTTTTTGTTTAGTCGTTAATTTTTTCATAATTATATAATTTCTCTATGTTTTCTAAGTTGTACTGATAATTATCAGGGTTTTTATGTTGGTTTGGGTATTGTTGGTATTGAGAATCACTTAGATAATCCTCAACACAATACACCTTACCAGGGAATAAATTTTTAATTTTTATAATTGTTTTGTGATTTCTCAATATTGCCATGGAATAATTGTGAAACATTTTGGCATTTATGGGAAATTCACTGTGGTCTCCGCGTTTGGGATTCCATTCTCCGGTATGTTCTGCTATAATACTGGATAATACCTGCTTGGTTGTGTCTCTTCTGAAAATATATATTATATTATCACTGGCTTCAGCAATAATTTTACAATAATTAATCATTTCTTCTTCGGAAATATTTGGAATTTCATTAGTAATATGGAAAGGAAATATCTTACAAAAGGCATTTTCATCCTTTTTCCATATATCTATTTGATTTTCTATATATTCTGTTCCAGTTTGATCTGCTGTTCTGGGATATCTTAGATAATTTAGTATTTCAGCACGATAATTTAAATTATTATCTTTGGAATACTTTCTACCAAAGGCACTGGTTCCATTACGAGGACAACAAAAAGCAACTGTTTTCATTATATTATTATACTAAATTTAATGTAGATGTCAAGTTAAAAGTTATAAAATTCAATTTCATCTGCCAGTGACTTAAATAAATTATAATTATGCCTTAATATTTCTTGTACTTCTTTGCTGTATAATTTTTCGTGCATGGATTCTGTTGTATATGTATCACATACTTCTTTTAATAAATTTAAACATGCCTTTTCTCTATCTTGTGGACTGGGAATGTTGTCATAGTCTTCATTCCACATACAATCAAATGTTCTGAACCCTAAACTTCTTAAATATTCTAATGTTCTATGATTGCCCATAAGAATAAAAGGTCGTTTATAAAATATACTTCTCCATGTTTTTTCTGTAATAAAAATTGTTTTAAACTCATTAAAAAATTGCCTATATTCAGGTGTGGGAGGAGCAGATACATACTTGTCTATTTCTATACCAAATCTTTCGTTTGTTGTTAAAGTTTCTGTAATAAAATCAAAATAAGTATCGTCAAATACTTTATAAAACTCTGGCTCCTGTACTTTATGACTATCTATTGCTCTGTGTTTATTGTGTTCCTGTAAGTTAGGCCATTTGCGCCAGTCAAGTGTATATTCTGAATAAGGTAGAACAATATCGCTCCAGTAAAACGTATATCTGGATTTATCCGTCAAATTATGATCTTTTAGGAATGTTTCTGTTAATATTCTGTGATCTCTGGGTGCACCATTTAAACAACTAAACATAAATGGTCTTTGATGATTCCTAAGTTTGTCGTTTTGATATGAAAAATCCAAATGCATTTCTGCTGTTACTTTATGCCATAAAGGATAATATGCAGTTTTTATTTCTTCTTCTATTGTAAATATCTGTCTCCATTTTAAATAATTAAATTCAGTGTATACATTTCCGTGAATAAATGTAAATAAATTCCAATCAAGTTCTGTATTTCTAATAGTATTATGAATAAATTCATAAACAGTTTCATCTATTTGCTGATTATCTATAGAAAACCAAGACTCAGTGGAAAAATCTAACCATATTTCAGTATGTAATACGGGATCATATCTTCTTAATATATCCTCATGTAATTCTTTCCAGTTTGTACCAGAAGTTATTACTATTCTTAAGATGTCTTCCATATTATTTCTCCTTCATGAGTATTATCACTTGTTATCTTAATTACTTCTGATAATTCCAACATTTTATTTTGATTGTGTTGCAATATTGGTATTGCTTTTTCCTGTATTTCTAACCATTCTTCATCAGTCTTTTGACATAATTTGTTTACAACTTTACAGGCTTGTAAAAATCTATCCAAAGGATTTTTAATATCGTCGTAAGATTCGTCCCACAATGTATTAAATGTTTTGAATCCTAAATGCTGTAACATTTTTGCAGTATGTCTTGTGCCTATCCAAATCATTGGATGTCCATTTAACATATTACGCCATGTTTTTTCTGTAATAAACTTTTCATCATATAATCTTAACCAATATGGTCTTTCATTTACAGATTTACATCTCAAACATTCTAATCCTTCTTCTACAGGCCAACATGTCCCTTGGCAATTGTGTTCAATGCAATGTATGTCTTCTATATTTGGTATGCCTATCTTTGTTTCAGTTACTATTGTAAAGTAAGAATTATCAAAAAAGTTTTGAAATTGATTAGGAACCTTTTTATATTCTTTTTGTTCCATATAACTAAATGCTTGTGGCATTGTCTCACCATATATGTGATCAAATGCAGATGTTTTGTTTAAGTCTACATCAAGTGTTATAGGTAACATGTTTACTTCTTCTTGTGTGAGATCTCTAGATAATGCATCAGATTTCACTTCGTTAAAACTGCATAAACCCTTATCCAGTATGTTATATTCTTTTAATTTTAAAAATAACTCCATACGATGACGATGTGGTGCTCTATTTAATGTTGTATAAACATATGGTTTAATTTTAGGTGTAAAATCTGTTCTATATTCAAGATCTACTAATTCATTCTGTTTATTTTCGTAATCCCACAATTTAGGAGCATAAAGTCTTATAAGTTCAAATGCACCAACAACATTGATCTTGTCTTTATTATCTGATATGCTTTCTGTAAACCAATCATGATATACTCTATTAATATTCCAATTACCTGTTTCGTAAGTAATTTGTGGGGCAGTTAAATCCTGAATTTCGTCTGCTATTTGATGTAAAATAGAAAATATCCAGTCTCCATTTATAATGCAAGGATCAGACTCCAATCCGTGTTGTATGATAAACTTAACTTTGTGTCTTTCTTCTAGTAAAAAGGAATGCAAAAATTCCTGTATATATGTTTTAAGTTCTTGAGTGATATCAGAAACGTAAACATTATTATCAGTTCCTATAAATTCAAGTAAATTTATGTTACAATTATATACATTATTATGTCTATAAAATCTTTTGTATGTGTGTCTATTAAAGCTCATATTTTAAATACTCATTGTAGTCTTTCCAAGTTAATCTAGGTAACTTTTCCATTTCTAATATTAATTGTTGATTATGTTTAAGTATAGGCTTCATTTCGTGATACATTTCTTTGCGTTGTTCTACATCAAGTTCACATAATCCTTTTAATACTTTTATTACTTCGTCTAATCTCTCTACAGGATCTTGTATTTTGTCGTAATCTTCATTCCAAAAATCGCCATATGTTTTGAAACCTAAACGTTTCATTACTGCTACAGTTCCTGGAGATGATACCCATATTACTGGATGGCCATTTGCAATGGTCCTAAAGGTTTTTTCTGTAATGAATCCTTCTTTGTAATATGGGTACCAATTAATTGCATTATCGTCGTGATGCCAAATTGTTTCTGGTACACCAGCATTTGTTTCTGCAACCACACTTACTAAACTGTTTTCTAAAATAGGGGCATAAGTGTTTTTATGTTCTGTAACCTCAGGATAATATTGATGAGCATTTACATCATCGTAAATCCAATCTTGTGCTGATACTCCTTCTGGTTTATCTAAGAATAATGGCAATTTATCTAATTGACTATCTGATAAACTTATACCGTCATAGCCAAATCCTTGTACTTCATTAAAACTACATAAGCCTTCGTCTAATAAATTATTCTCTTCTAGTCTTGCAAATAAACTCATTCTGTTTCGTCTTGGTACTCTATTTAATGTATTAAAGGTGTATCCTAACGGTCTGTCCGCATCTATATTACAGTAGTTAAAATCAAACTGTTCACGATCTTCATTAAATATTTTAGGGGCATAGCACCAAAGCATTTGCATTACTACTTCTAAATTCCACATATATTTGCCTGGTCTATGTATTCTGTGCCAACGTTGGTACGATTCAAATATACAAAAGTTTCCTGTTTTGTATGTAATATTTTCAGGCTTTATACCATACCTTTCACACCAATCCCATGCTTTCTCGTACCACCATTTACCGTCTATTAACATCATATTAGATTCAAAAGGATGATTCCAAACTAATTTAAGTTCAGAAATACTGTTTCCGTTTGTGATATAATTTTCTATAACAGGAGTAAAATATTCTACAAAATCCTCACACTCTCCTTCTGGTAATGGTAGTCCAGCCATATTAATGTGTAAATATAATCTATCATTTATTATTTCTACAGACTCATGATTGAGAATATGATCACTTAATTTCATTCTTTCCAAATCCCTGTCTGCGTCTGAAGTACAACCATTCTAAATATTGTTCTTCTGTGTTCCATTGTTTTTCTATATTGGCTGTCCAATTAAACTTGCCATACTCTAATTTATCTATTTTTTTGTTTATAAAGGAAATATAATCGTATTCTGATGTAAATTGTTTAGGGTATTCTGTATCTATATCTGTAACAAAGTTTCTCTGAAACTCCATAAGATCAAACCCTACGTTAAATATTTTTTGTACAAACCGCATAACTTCTTCGTGATTCTTATGTAGTCTTCTATTTGCATGCCAGAATAGTGTATGGCCATGGGCACCGTCTACTTTGCCTGTTTGTAAATAAGTATCCAGCATTTGTCTTGTTTCAGTAAATATTTTACCAACAATACCGTTATCTTGTTGCATTCTATGGAACATTATATCATAACTTTCTTGATATGATTGTATTTTATCCATCGCTAATACTCTTGCAACTATTTGGCTCCAGCCTCCGCAATGAAAATTTATGATCATCCAAGCATACATCCAATTATCTAAAAATTCCTCATAAGACATTGTGTCAGTCTCAACTACAACTGATGTAACCTCAGGTATATGTTGGTCTGTATCTGGCTCTAAGTCTCCCATTATATAATCAGGCAAGTCTACTGATTTAAATCCGTATTGTTCTTTATGATCTGGTTGGTTGCTTTGGGCATTTTCTAAAAGTTGATGGAACCATATTTCTATACTTCTATGCTGTCCTATTTCCAATACATCACATAAACCCTTACGCCAAGTCTCTGTGGTTTCTTTAGGCAATGGTAATATAAGTTCAGTATAACTTCCAATGTTTTCTGCGTTAAGAATATCCATCATATCACCTAAATGACTTGTCTGCATGTTCTTTCTTTTGATTACATCTAATACTTGCTCGTCCATACTTTGTACAGACAATGTCATACCTCTATTAAATCCGTTACTGATAAACTTCTTAACTATTTCTATGACATTTTGTTTTGCATTCTTGTGCCAGTTTGCATTTACTGTAGCAGGGTATCCTGTTCTTGCTTGAACATCTAAAATATAATCTGTTACAGCCATATCTCTTTCGTAAAATATACCAAAGTTTGCATCAGCCATAAAGATATATTCTATTTTGTTTGCTCCTAGCCATTCTATCTCCTGATACACTTTCTCTTCAGGAAACTTCTTAACTTTTGCATAAGTTAAACTACCCCAATCACAGAAAGTACAACTGAACGGACAACCTCTATTAGTTTCCAATGTTGTACTCCATTTGACATCTGGATTCTCTAACATAATTTTATCAAATACTCCAGTTAAATAAGGACTAGGTATATTTAAATCCTCTACTCTATTTGCTCTGTATATCTTTTCTGTTTTATTATTTGTAAAGTCTTTTAAATATTGATGGAAACTTAATTCTCCTTCTGATACTATAAATGTGTCTACATAGGGCAAATTGTTTATCTGTGTATCTAAATAGAATTCTGATATTTGAGGGCCACCAAATACTATCTTAACATCTGGTGCTGATTTTTTAAGTAATTCTGCTAATGCTTTGTTGTATTCCCAGTTCCACATATAGCAACTAAACATTACTATATTGTCTGTAAATACCTTGTCTACAACTTTTTGTATCTCTTCTCTTCTAAATACTAATTGATTAAGTTGTAATACGTCTTTAAATTCTTCTGATTCTTTTGAATAACTATAAACACAACCTGAACTATAGGGCAACCAATACCCCATAAAGGTATTACCACCTTGACGGAAATTGGGTTGAACTATACTTATGTTTATAGGATTCATTACATATATATTTAACAAAAAGACCAGGAAAAACCTGGCCTTAATGAATCTTTTTAAGTAAGATTATACTTCTTCTTCGTCGTCGTCACCACCGGCTTCGTCATTTTTAATTTGAGCTTTTGCAAGTTTGATGAATTCTTTAATCATTTCATCTTTAGACTTACGAGCATCTAGTTTGATGCCCCACTCTAATTTCGCTAAGTCGTCAATTTGTTTTTTAGTCAACTTACTTAACTGAGCCTTTGTAGGTGCTTTTTTAACTTCAACAACAGGTGCTGGAGCAGGTGCTGGAGCCTTTACAGGCACTTTAACTGCTTTCTTGTCATCCTTTAAAAAGAAGTTGTATACAACAAATCCTACAATAACGATTCCGATAATTATACCAATTGAGTTTTCCATGGTCAATCTCCTAATAAATTATCATCTAAGTTCTGTAATGCATCATATAGACCATTACCCCTAAGTGGATGGCGTAAGTTTACAGGGTTTATACGTTTGTAACCTGTAGACTTAATTTTACTTTTGACTGAATCAATAATAGCAACATCATTTTCATCTGCACCTTCTGAACTAAAGATTTTATTCAATAGTCCTAAAAGTACAATATCAAAATGCAGATATGTAAACCCAAACTGAGCTTCATCTCCTGCATCTACACCTAACCCATCCGTTGGTGTCGCGTAAACTGTTTCTTGTGGCACACCCATCATATCAGCAAGAGCAGGAACTTCCCAACTTTTGCTTAAACTTTGGATTGGTGCTACATCACCTACATCGCCATGTAGGGTCCAGAAGCCTGCCGAAAGCTCACTGAAATTGTCTGTACTTCCTACAATTCCTTGTTGCTTGGCGGCTTCGTTGTATAGTGTGATCATTCTTAATCTTGCTCTAATATTTCCTCTTCTAACTTTCTCTGCCTTTGTGTCTCCTCCATTAGGATGTGGCATTTCATGTAGATGAGATATCGCCTGATCATATAATTCTGATAGATTCACTTGTTTGTGTGCAATTCCTAGTGCCTCGCAGGCCGCTATTCCTCTTTGTGTCTCTTCTGGGTTTTGGTGTATTGGCAATGTTAAACCTGTTACATTCCAACCTGCTTCTTTAAACAGACTGGCTGTTAAGGCACTATCAATGCCCCCACTCATGCCTAATACTATATTTGATAATTTATATGTGTTTCTGTATTTTTCTAAGTCTGCAACTATACTGTCTTTTATACTATCTAATTTATGTGAGAAAGCACCAATTTCTATAAGTTTACTTAGATGATTTGAAAAGAAATCAGACAACTCAGGTGCTTGTCCCTGCCTTGTGTTGTACTTTATAATTTCCTCTCTTAAATTCATACTACTATTTATAACTGTACTTAATTAAAAAGCATTTATTTTGATTAAAGACCATATAATAAAAACGTATGTGAATAAATGTAGCATTTGATCTACACCATGTATTACCCAATACATTTGATTTTCTGGTGTATATTTTTTATTTTTCCATATGTTACTTTTTGCATAGTCTATATGATAATGAATAATACTATCTAATAGTCCAAAAAGTATTACAGGGATTAAACTGAATGTTGTTATGTTCCAGACTACAACTGAGGTAAGAACACCATGCCAACCTGCATGAGCAAGGCCACCAAAGGCACCATAAGTTGCCTTATCTTTAATCATCCAACTATATTGTGTGAAATAGTCTGCTATTGTGTGTTTTAATATGAATAACGTAAATGCTATAAGTTCCATATAAAAGTGTCATTAACCATTTGTACTTGATTGGGTTCTTGTGCCCAGGCTTGTGCTGATTCCATATCCATTATGTACATTTCTGCAGGGCCTAAAGTGGTTTGTGTTGTAACTTTGTTATATAGATTTTGTGATTTCTTTCCACCATATCCTTCTATTTGATCTATCTCACCTTCCAGCCACTTACTAACTTTCCAGACTTCTCCCTGTATATAATTTTTTCCTGGTGTAACAGCAGGAAAGGAACCTAAATCATGCATCTGATAATCAGGATATGTAGTTTTCGCTTTACCTTGTAGTTCTCTATGATCAGCAGGAAATAAATCTAAGCCTCTTAATTGGCCTCCTGATTTTAATGTACCGTATACAAAAACATTTGTTACAAGTTCTGTACTAGGCTCCTCTTGTTTCATACGAGGAGTTAATGGTTCATTCATCCTCTAGTTTTTCCTCTAATGCTTTTATTCTAGCATTCATTGTACTTAAAAGTCTGCTGGTATCAGCATCTAAAATTTCTGCTTTACTAACAACTGCCATACTTTCTAACTCATCCATTCTAGCATTTAGATCTGCTATAATAGTATTTTTTTCATTGATGACATCTAATAGTTCTGCTTTAGTCATTTGTGTTGTGCTTTTCACTTTCATCTCTCTATTATATACTCTTATTTATTTTTTGTCAAGTTTTGGAATGCTTGTCCATATTCTTTCATGTCCAATATACATTACAAATTTTACGATTATGTCTGCTAAAAATAAATATCCTACTGCCTTTTGTGGCATTCCAAATAGTAATGCCAATATTGCTGTTGTTATACTTGCTATTATTCTCCATGTAATACTTTTTGCTATACTTCTTGATATACTATCTGCCATATTCTCTCTGTTATTTTAAATAGTATGTAATACATTATTGTACTAATAAACATACTAAGATTAAATTCAAATGTTGTCCAAGATAACAAATCTCCGTGAGATACATTAGCAAGAACAAAATACCCCATACAACTATATAGTATGGATTTAATTTCGTTAAATTTATTTGCACACCATGTTGCAAATAAAAGACTTGCAAATACTCCTAAAGTATCTGCAAAGCCACCGTTAAAATAATAATAAACGGATAAAACTATTACAGGTAAACTAAATTGTATCCATTTATTATTAGTTAGTCTTGGCATAAACAAAGCCAATGCTAATATTGGGTTAAAATTAGGAATCAGATTCAACACTTGCTACCCTCTTTCTTAAAGATGTAGAACTAAAACTATGATCTCTTCCATTGTATATTATTTTACTTCCTCTTTGTTTTGCTATTTCTTTTCCTGTAAAGTCTTTGTTCTTGTATTCTTCTCCTAACACTCTTACATCTATAGGAAGTGTAAGTAATAAATCTATCAAGTCTTGCTCTGTGTTGTAAATTACAATCTCATCTACATACTTTACAGCCGCCAATTGTATTTGTCTTTCAACAATACTTTGTACAGGTTTATTCTTTTCTATTCTATCTATTGTAGGGTCGTTCTGTAATCCAACTATTAAAAAATCGCAATGTCTTTTTGCTTCTTCCAACATTGTGATATGGCCTGCATGTAACAAATCAAATGTGCTACATGTAAATCCTATCTTACCGCAATCTTTATAACTTAATTTCAATGTCTTGGCCTATTATTATTATCATTCCAAATTAAATATAAAAATAGAATAACTATTATATAAAAAACATAATCTATCATTGGCTAAAATCTATAAAGTTCTGAATATCCATAGCACTATTTACTACTGCTCCAAAAAGTTTTCCGCCTTTCCCGGCACCACAGTCTAGCCAAATTACTCTTCCGCCTTGATCATTTGTAAAGTCAAATGGCTCTGCTTGAAAATTATCAAAGTCAGGTTTTTCTGTTAATGGTGCAGGGTCATGTCCTACAATAAGTGTGATTCCGTTTGGTACAGAATGCCTCCATTCATATGTTCTTGAAGGATATGTTTGTCCATTATGTTCAAAAGTTTGCTTGTAATCTGCTTGGCCAAACATCATATCGTCTGTCATTCTGCGAGTAAGTTCTCCTGTCTTTTCTGCCTCCCAGAAATCCTGATGCATACCGCCATGTGTAATGTAAAGTTTGTCTTCTAACTTTATATAATTTTGGCAATATTGTGTGACCATACGTTTAAAATCTTTTACAAACTTAGTATCTGTTTTCATTTGATCTAATGTAATCATGTTAGGTGGACCTAATACAACATTGGCTCCGTCAAGAGCTCTAATTATTTTATGTTCGTGGTTACCTTTAATCATAGATGCTTTACCATTGTCTAATAATTCTAACATGGCTTCCACACATTTAGCACCATCATTACCATTGTCGATAAGATCTCCTACACAAATTAAGTGTAAGTTTTGTTCCGTAGCATAATTTATTGCTTTTTCAAAAGGCTGGAAATCTGCATGGACGTCACCTATGATTAAGTATTTTTTCATGTATATATTATAGCAAGAATATACTAAAAGTCAAGCAAAAATGCAACGTGTAGCATACATCCAGAGGTCATCCATATAAGAACTAGGTAACTCTTTAAATTCACTTCTAACAAATCTAGTATAAGTTCCCTCAACCAAAGTCATTACATATCTAGCATGTCTTTCGTTATCAAGAATTACATATAATTCTTTTTCTATATTGGTTAGTAATAAATTTACACTATCCTTTATATCTTGTTCGTCAGTAGTTAGTGCCTCTCTATTTAGAATCCTTGCAAAACCTGGATTTGTTTCTACAAATAATATAAGGAATTGAAATATGTTTCTAGTCCTGTTTAAAGGATCTTTGTGCATTAATTTTATTTCGTTTAGTTTATCACTAAGTACAGTATCTATGAATTTGAATAGTTCCTGAAAGATTTCTCCCTTGCTTCTGAAGTGTTTGTATAGTGCCGCTTCAGTCACATCTGTTTTCTCAGCAATTACCTTTGTAGTAATTTTGCCTATCTTATCTTCCTCTAAAATCTTTACTAAAGATTCTAAAATCATTTGTTTGCGGTTGACTATACTCACACTCATATTTATAATACAACTTTACAGTTCATCATAAAAATGATAAATATCCGTATATAACAAGGAGTCTTAGGGAGACAAAGCATGGCACAAGTCAAAAATTACGGTTTGATAGGCGTAGGTACTGAGGTACAACTTGGTAAACAAGGTCCTAAAGTTAAAGGTGATGCCGATACTGATGTAATAAGTGTAACAACAGAAGGCGATGTTCTTACTGTTATAAGGGCCGCAAATGCAGTCTCATCATCAGATCTAGTAACAAAGGCACAGTTAGATGCTAGTGCGTCAGGTACCAATGGATTTGAATTAGAACTAGGAAACATTACAGCAGACGGAGACGGAAGTTGGACTGATGGTGCCGTTCAAACTATTACAAACAGTACTAAGATTTCAGAAGGATTAGACAAAATTAATGAAGCCTTGGAGAATGTTAGAAATGATACTTTTGTTAAAAGTGTTACATTTACAGCATCTCCACTAAGTGGAGGTAATCCTCTTACCACTACATTAACAACAACCGTGGTAGGTAATGCAAATAGATATACAATTGACTGGGGCGATGGTTCAACTACTACAGCAACATCAGATAGTACTCCAAGTCATACATATACAGATAACACTAATTCTCCTTATGATATTACTGTGACTGCATTCAATAACAATGCTGTAAGTGGTAGTGAAGGAAGTACAGCATCAAGTACAAGATCAAGTTATGTGACATTATATACAGCAACACCTGTAGCAGACTTTGAATTATATACTGCTAGTTCAGGTGGTTCAGCACTAACAGGTGATAACAGAGAGATAGACTCTGGTGAAACAATTTATTTGGAAAATACTACAACAAATTCAAGTTCAGCAACTTGTACTTACGAAATAGATTGGGGCGATGGCTCAGGTAATACTTCAGTAAGTTCTGGTGGTACAGGTGATGTTGGACAAGCAAGAGCAAGTCACACATATACTTCTGATAGTGGTACTGGTAGATATACAATTACTATTCAACAAACTGCTCATAGTACAGCAGATCCAAGTGAAGTAGGTAGTACAGCAACAGATCAATTAAAAGTTTATGATCCAAGTATTGCGGCACCAAGTGGGTTAAGCACTAAAACATTGACCTTTGGTGAGAGTTCAGTAGGAACTAGCCCAAGATTGGCATCCGGTTACACTGATAACAGTTCAGAAGATAGTATTAGTGTTGGTTCAAGTGTTACAAGAATAACAACATCAAGTGCAGGAACTGATACAGATAGTGCTACATTATCTAGTTTTGCCTATAATGCCAGTGCAGGAAACTTACATGCAGTTGTAGACGGAACAATTAGTGGTACTATAGCATTATCAAGTGGTAGTGATGTAGGAAGTAATGGCAATTTAGAAATTACAGCAGAAAGTGATTATCAATCTCTTAATTCTGCAGGTGGTGGTGTAAGTTTTGCAAGTAGTACATTCTCACCAGGTTTATATAAAGGCTTTCAGGCTAAAGTATCTGCAACATCATCAGACTTAGCAACTGGGTCACATAGTTTTAAACTAAGTCATGATGTAACAGGCAATACAAACGTTGTTAGTTTTGTTAAAGATGACTTAACTTCAACAGGTGTTGTTGACTTTAGTGGTGCAACATTGGCACAATCTAGTGCTGGTACACTTGCATACGAATCAGGTATTCCTTACTACACAGACGATGCAGTACTAACATTAACAGGCGTACAACTCTATAATTGGATTGGACAAACATATAAAAACGACAGTACTCCTTTTGATATAACCGGTGGTACAAACTTTGAAGGCACAACAGGTAGTGTAATTGGTACAGCAGGACATAGTTATTCCGCATTAGATGGTGCTGTAACATATTTAGATAGTGGTATCCCTATAGCAGATACAGGTAAAGACAGTAGTAACAAATATACTATTGGTACAATTACTGTAAATGTAAGTAACGGTGGTACTGGTATAGAACAATTAAGTGCAAGGATTAATAATGTAAACGGAAATGGTAGTTATGCAGAGCATACTGCTACTAAAGTACAGGCATTAAATAGTAACTCAGGTGTTTATGAAACAATACCAGTTGCAGACAGTTTAGGTGCTACACATGATGACGATGGATTAAGAATAACAGGGTTTCCAAGTGGTGATAATCCAAGTTTCAGTAGTTCAACAAATTATTATACAGGTAGTGTTTGGAGCGGGTCTCAAACAATAGCAGGCACACAAGAAGCAGTTACACGTTTTGGTACACTAAGTCACTTTACAACTGATTTAAGTTCAGGTTATTTACCAGCAGGTCCAGACTTGAACACCGGCAGAAGTGGTGCTCAGTACTTTACTTTTGCATTTAGAAGAACAGCGATGGCTAACTTTACTGTAAGATTAACAGGTACAGTAAGTGGGTTCTTTATAGCCGCTCCTGGTACTTCAATTGATAGTGCTAGTAGTTTAAGTGGCTGGTTAGATGCTGGAACAACTTATGGTGGATCAGGTACTCCAGGTGCTAATACAGGCTCCGGAGGTAACGGTTCAAACGGTTGTGCATTTACTTCAGGTGATAGAATTATAGACGGTACAAGTTATAGCAACGATACATTTACATTAACATTAGGTGACCAAAACGGTACTGATTCATTTGGTAATCAGATTTTGGTTAGAATAAAATTAGAGTCAGGAGACTCAGTAACAGCATTGAGTATAGAATAATGGCAATATCAGATAGTCAAAAGGTAGATTTACTTTGGAAAAAGGTAGGTTTTGGTAAAGCCAAAACTGATACTAATGCAAATAAATTTGCTCCTAACGAAGCGGTAGTATCCGAATTTATTATTAAAACATCTCAGATATGGACTAATAGTGCTGACGTTCCGTCAGTTAAACCATCATCTAATAGCAGTATTGTTGCGTTATATTCAGATGCTACAGGTGGTGCTTTGGAAACCACTGAAGATGGTACAGCAAGTGATAATAGAACTTGGAAAACAAATTTAACTAACTGGATACCACCAGGATTTGGTGCAACATATCAGTTAAAAGTATATGCGGCCCCAACAGGATTATCAAATGCAGAGTCCTCAGGAACACAGTTGTTTGAAACAGGTTCAGGTAACGATGACCAATGGTACTTTGATTATCAATCAGGTGTACTTAACTTTATTGGTACTAATCTACCCACAGATATAGGCACAGGAACAAGTAATGTAATTTATGTTTCAGGTGCAAAATATATAGGTAGTACAGGTATAGGTGAGGCCGAGGGTGCTTCACAAACATTTAGAAAGGCCACATTGTCTGCTGTTTACAGTGACTCAAGTATTAAAGAAGGTGACTTAATAGAAGTCACTGATGCTGGTGACGGTGAGTATGCAGTTTATATTGCTAAACAAAACAATCCAACAGCAACAGGACATTTAACACTTGTTAGTAGTAAAGATAGTGCAGGTGGAGATTCTGCTACATTAAGTGCAGAAGTTTATTATAACGGAGGTAATGTAACTTTAGGTGATGTTAGTGCTTCTTCTAGACCTCTAAGTGTTATTGTAGACGTTACAACAGCATTTGATGGCACAAGTGTAATTACAGTTGGTGATGATAACGATAATTCTAGACTTATGAGTAGTGAATATATAGATTTAAGTGCTACCGGAGTTTACGAAACTAATCCTAGTTATGTGTACACAGATTCTTTAGATGCTAATAATACTATTAAAGTTTATGTAACCGCTGGTACTTCCGTACAGGGCAATGCAACTGTTTTAGTTAGTTATTCTTAAGAAAGTTAAAAATACGTTCACTGATTTGACCTATATCATCTCGTTCGAGATCATATAAATCACTCATACTATCTACAGCACTTTTTATACTTACTAAAGCATCTGATTTTGCTTCTCGTATGTGTTTATATACAAACCCGCCTTCCCTAAACTCAGGCTCTGTCATTATTGCTTTTGCTAATTGATCATAATCTTTCAAAATTATATTCCCTCTCTAAAATATCATAAAAAAGAGGTTCTCCTTTAGATACATTTTCTTCCCAGTCATCTGATGCTTCTCCGTTTGCGTCATCTGAAACAAATTTATAACATACAAAGTCTACATTCATATAAGCACAAACTTTAGCAAGGGCATAGGCTTCCATATCTACAATATTAAATTTATTTCCTTCTAACAGATATTGTAACATATCCAAAGATTCTATATCATCTATAAATTGATCTTGTGTCCTACAAATTACTCCATCAGTTCCAAAATTTATTGTGCCGGCAATTGATACATCATCTCCAAAGGTAATACCTTGGCCTTTTGTTAATTCTCCACAATACATATCGCCTTGTACAAATGTAGTAACTTTAACAATTTCTCCTTTCTTAACACCATGTACTCCCCCACAAGTTCCGTAATTAATTACAGTTTTTATTTGAGGATTTTTTACTAAATATCTTGTTAAAATATGTGTTGCATTTACTTTACCTACTCCTGTGAATAATAAATTCTGGGGTAGTGCTTCTGGTAATTCGCTAGCCAATGCTGATACAATTAAGTATTCATCTGTTGGCGGTTTAATACTAGGGAATAACTCTCCCTGTTTATAATTCATAATATTTTCCTATATTGGTTTCCATTACGTCTTTCAATTTAGACCAAAGTTTACTATTTTTGTTTGTTAGTAACTTTTGGTTATGTTGTATTTTTTTGTTTATTTGTATTAAATATTTTTCATAATCTGCCACATCAAAATGTTTTACATTATTACAACCTCTTTCTACTCTATCCATTCCATATATAATAAGATCATGATCATAACTTAATATCTCATCATATATTTCAAATCCCAATTGATCTAACATATAATGAGTACCAGGATTACCTATTACAAATATAGGATGACCCTGTAACATAGGGAAGATAGTTTTTTCACTAATATAAAAATAATTTTCTGATATAGATATTGGATCTTCTAAATCATCTACACCATAATTAAAATTTTCATTTACAAGTGTAAAATAAGTATCGTCATATATATATTTTGGATGATATCTATATAACACATTAAAGTTTTTATCATCTTTAAGACTAATTGTAGGCATACTATGTAAAAATTTTAATATTCCTGGAAATATTTTATCATTAAAATCTGTCATGTCATACCTATGTGAAGTCATGTCATATATTATTTGATTCAAATGCTCACTGCTATAGTGATCTCCTGGTTTTTGATAAGATATAATTGCTTGTGATTCTGCACCGCATTTGTTTAATGCGTATTGTGTTGCAAATTTATCAGGAGTCCATCTCCATTTTAAATTGTTAAAAGTATTTGGTTTTTTAACTGACCATGTATCAACTATAGGATGTAAATCTAAAATATTACAAAAAGGATTAGTAAGCCTAGCAAACAAAGACGGGAAAGGTATATATCTGTCATGTGTTGGATTGTTACTTAATCTTATATCCATTACAAATAATTCAGGATATTTGTCTAATACTTCGTGAATCTTTTCTGGATGTATTGGTTCTTGACTAGTAAATAAAATTGTTTTGCCAAATTTAGATATATAATCTTCTATTAAACTGTCTATTTTTTCACTTTGTGTTTCATACGGTAAACTTCCTATATCTAATACAACTATAGATTCTTTTGGATTATCACTCCATTCATATTGTATTCCTATTGTGTTTAGTATATGATGAAAACTAGTGTAAGGAGGATGTTCCCAAATACCGGCTTCTTGTTTTAAGCCATTTATTTTTTGTCCTGGTAGTGTGTTATAAAATATTTTGATTGTCATCTTAGGTGTTTTAGATTAGGATTCATAATATATCCTTAAATTTTTTAACATTTTTTGTTTTAAGTTTTCCCACAACGAACTATTAATATTCATAAGATGTTTTTGGTTATATAAAATCTTATCAACAATTTCTTTATAATGCTTTTGATATTGTCCTCTACAAAAAGTTTCACAGCTCTTGACCGCTTGTTTTATTCTTTCTACAGGAGAATAAATTAAATCATAATCGTAATTTAATATTTCATCAAACAATTTAAAACCTAATTTTTCTAACATATAATTATTACCTGGGTTACCAATTACTTTAAATGGGTGTCCCTGCATAATTGGATAAATTGTTTTTTCACTGATATAAAAATTATTTAAAATTTCTTCTATAGATATTTCATCTGTTGTTACTTCTAAATTATTTAACCAGGTTAATTCCGGAAGAAAGTTTTCTGATATTAAACTGTAATATGTTTCATCATAAATATATTGAGGATGGTATCTGTATCTAGCATAGATGGTTTTATCAGGTTGTAAAACAACAGTAGGATGATTGGTTAAGAAATCATAAACATGATTCATATATTTCTTTGATACTGGTGTTTCGTTAAAGAAATTGTAAATAGATATTCTAAGTCTTAATGAATTTAAATTTTCCGGTCTTTGATATGTTATAAGATTATTATCTCCTAAAGGACCATCATTAAGATAGTATTGTGTAGCAAATTTGTCAGGCGTCCACCTAGCCTTTAAATTATGAAAGTCATGTAATTTTGTATCATAATTAGAAAGTTGTATATGAGGTGTAAGTTCTGTAACATCAAGAAAGTTATTCATTAATCTTACAAATAAGAAAGGAAAAGGAATATATCTTTCATGAAAAGGATTTTCGCTGTATTTTATATCCATTATAAATAAATTATCATACTTGTTTAATAGATATAATTTGTCTTTTCTTAGTATAGGCTCTTGTGCTGTATATAAAATTATCTTTCCAAATTCATTTAAATAAGTTTGAATAAATTCTTCCAGTTTATCTAAATTTTCTTCAACTGCAAAACTTCCTATATCTAATATTTTAACTGAATCTTTTTTGTCATTAGACCATTCGTATTCTATACCTAATGTGTTAAGCACATGATGAAATGAACTAAAGGGATAGGACTCCCAGGTTTTATCACTAAAAAAATCGTGATTAATTCTTTCTCCTGGATCGTTGTTATAAAATATTTTTATTTTCATCGTCTGTTATAAAAAAACTATTTATCTTAGGTGTTTTAGATATAACTGCATCTACAAACTCTTCTGGATGTGAGAAGTCATGGCTTATACAATGACCCAATTGATGTCTACCTGGATTAAATTTAGGTTGTGATAAGTCTAAATAGTCTGCTACATTATTTTGTTCTATCCAATCGTTATATAAAACCATTTGGTCGTCCCATTCCTTTTCCGAACAAGGGAACCAATCAAATTGCACCCAAGGATTTAATTCAAATTGTTGGCTGACCATATCTTTGTGTACTAATTCTATATCATCTGTTACACTACAAGTGAATAAGTCTTTGCCTACTGTACCAAAGTCTAAGGTTAAAGCACCTTTTGGCCTGACTAATGTAAAGTATTTGTAATCCTCAGGCTCTAATAGATAGTCCTGTTCTTTAGGCACATCAAACTTTAAACTTGTAAAGTATGTTGTTCTATCATCCGCTTCATTGTCTTGTACAAAAGTCTTTTCGTTAAAGTGTACAATTAAATTTACACTTTGTAACTTATGCCAAAACGTATCTGATACCTCATATTCTATAGATCCTTCGTTAAGTCTTCCCTGCAATACTTCCATTTCTGTTTCAAATATGTCATGTAGTTCGTTAAGATTTTTAATTCTTTGATCATCTATATCAGTTTCATTTAGTTTTAATTCCTCTGGAATAGTAAACCAAGAATGTTCATACGAGTTTAAAAAATCTATTATATTATTCATTTCAACTCTAGATGCTAGAATTGTTTTTTCATTTCTGGATTGGTACACATCATATATAAAATTAAAATTATAGTCTCTATAGCCAAGTTTATGTTTGCGAATTACTTCCCTCATACGTTCTTTATATAAATCTATAAACTTTAGTGTAAGAGGCAAGTCATTAAGTTGCCAAGTTACAACATTAGTATTAGGTTGTGTAAGTAATTCTGATACGTCTTTTAGCCAGAACTTGTCTTTACCAACATTACTTCCTGTGTAGTTGACAAAACCAGGTTCATAAACTATATGATACCTCATTTTTCATAGCCGAGAGTTTTATTTGGTGGTGTGTTTTCATTAATAAATGTGAATACTCTTTGTATATGATTTAAATCCTCTTCGCTTCTAAGACTACATAATTCATTTGCAAAGTGTAATTCAACGTTATGATCTAATGCTAACTGCAACAGTTGTCTTCTTCTAAATGGATCATCTGGTAAGCAGTAAATACTACAACATACTATGGCATCTATACCATAACCAGTAATAAACTTTTCTAATCCAGGTAACCAATCTACATATTCGTTTTCAAATTGATAATCATTTATTTTAATACCATGTTTATCACAGTATTGATTAATTACGTTACGTTGTAAGGGTAATGGTATAGGACTACTAAACTTACTATTCCAGCCTGCATAACTAATCCATTTCTTATCTGTTCTTACTTCACGTACGTCATCTTTCTCACCAATAAATCTAAAGTAACCACCTGGAAGTTTTCTATGATAGTGTCCACCTTTGGGTAATACTCTGCCGTCCATACTCCAACGTGTAATATCTGTGTCGTTATTAAAGTTACCATGTATGTGGTGTTGTTGGAACAAGTGTGCTTGTCCAGGTTTTAATGTAACGGGCCAACAATGCTTTGCACATTCGCCCTGTAATTCATCATAACTCATTTGCTCATCATAACATCTTTTAGTTAATTCGTCTGACTCTTCCCAACCCATTATCTGCATACTGTTATTACCATAACATTCTGTAAAAGGTGTCCAAATTGTTCTAAGACCTAGTCCGTTACCTACCCAAATGCCCTGATGAAATGCTAATAGTCTACCTTCTTTTGCTTGGTTAGGAATAACCATTCTAATTGTAAAGAAACGTTGTAGCATCCAATCCTCACCGTTAAGTAAGTCTGGAACATAATCTGAATAATAGGAGTCTACTCTATCAATAAACTCTGAACTACCGCAAGTGTTTTGTAAGTGTCTACCCAGTTCTACAACTTCTGTTGGTTGCAATACTTTGTGTACTGTTTCTAATGTTTCTATTTGAGGAAACTTATCCTTTGCAACATCTAACCAAAATTTAGGCCAATTATGCTTTTCTAAGTCATAGTTTAATGTTTGATTATCCCATCGTGGGTCCAAATCTTGTAAACTCATAGTGTATCCTGTGTTTTCTGTTTTACTGATATTGATATTTATCTACTATAAATATAGTTATGAAGATAGAACGGCTAAATTTTGAAAAGATAAAATCTATTTGGCAAACAAAATTATGGCCCAATAGAACTAGTGCTATAGAAACTCATAGTGCGATGACATGGCCGTTTGAAGGGAATCCTGACCCTATTAATATGGATATATTTAATTACCCTGCAACATTTTGGGGTGCCTATTTAGATAATAAACTTGTAGGAGTAAACTCAGGACACAAAACTACTGACAAACAATATAGAAGTAGAGGTATATGGGTAGATCCTGGTTATAGAAAAAGAGGTGTTGCACAAAGTTTATTTCTTTTAACTGCACATCAGGCTAAAATTGAAGGGTGTGAAATGTTATGGAGCATTCCAAGAAAAACCGCCCTGCCAGCCTACACCAAATTTGGCTTTGAAACTGTGGGCGATTTTATAGTTACTGAAACGTCAGATGCTAATATATATGTAAAATTAACTTTCTAAATATTCTAATATTGTTGGTGCACCAGAAACCACAAAAGGATCTCCATCTGCATTATCTTCAATACCTGGTTCTACAAAAAGTGCTTCTACAATACCGTCATTAACAATCATTGAGTATCTCCAACTTCTCATACCAAACCCAATATTACTTTTATCTACTAAGAATCCCATTTTTCTTGTAAACTCACCTGATCCATCAGGAAGTGGTTTTACTTTAGATACATCTTGTGAATTCATCCAAGCATTCATTACAAAAGTATCATTACATGAAAGACAATATACTTCGTCTATTCCTTTTGCAATGATATCATCATATGCCAATTCATATCCAGGTAAATGTGTACTTGAACATGTTGGTGTAAAGGCTCCAGGTAAACTAAAAATAACTATACGTTTACCTTCAAATATTTCTTGTGATTTAAGATCATACCATTCGAAACCTGGTGCTTCTGTAATTTCACGTCTTGTTTTAAAAGTTACATCTGGTACTCTAATGTCAAATGCCATTTTTCTTCTCCTTTAATAAGATGTATTTATTATATCTATTAATTAGATCCTGCAAATAAAGGTATTAAAACAATAATGAGCATTAATTACATTTACTTTACTAAACCCTACTTCTTTAAGTGTATTGATGTACCATTCTATATCATCTATAAACATTACATCTAGTAATTGTTTTTCTTTTACTTTTATTTCTTCTTGTGTTACACCATTTTGTATTTTAAATTCATGATATTTGCTAATCATTAATGGGTCTAGTGTAGTTTTTTCTGATAAAATTAATGTGCCATCTATCTTCAAATTATCCTTCATAGATTTTAAATATGAAACTTTGTCTTTTATAAAGTGTAACGTCCAATTACATATAATCACATCCATAGGAGGAAAATTTGTTGGATATGTATCTGATAATGTGTATTTTGCAATATCGTTTGGACATTCATCTAACATAGCCTGACTATTATCAACACCGTAAATATTTTTGAACCCTTTAGAATGTAATCGTTTTAATGTTTCGCCTGACGCACAACCTACATCTATAATTGTACTATGCTTTTGATATAAATCCTCACAAAGTTCAACAGAAATATCAATTACTTTATCGTAGTCAGGTATGTGTTTCCTAGCATGATCAACAAAATTGGGTGCTAATTTACTATCAAACTTCCATTTATCCATTATAATATCCAGAAACTGTATAATCATTATTACTAAACGAATCTTTAAATCCTACACTTTTAGGATTATCAATCTTTGTATAAAAACAAGCATATCTTTTATTACTATTATATACTTCAGGACATATTTTTTGTATATTGTCATTTAATATTTGATTATTTTTAAATCCTTTTAGGTCAAAGTAATAATCTACAAATCCCTTTGTGGGGCAAGAGCCATTAAATTTTAAATTAGATGCCTTGTCACTTAACATCATAGATGCATTTCCAGGATAATACACTACTATAGGAAGTTTTTCTAAGGATTTTAAATAGTTTATTGGAAGGTGCCCTTCTGTATTAAACTTTGATTCTCTTAGCCATCTTTCTAATGGGTGTCTCGATTCTATTATAATATTATTACCTAATTTTACGACATCGTCTATGAATTCTGATGGATTAAAATATCCATAAATAATACCAGATGCAACAATAATATCAAATCTTTCTGTATTAGTTTTAAAAAAGTTTTCTATAAAATCTTGTGTAATAGTAAAGTTTTTAAAATATTTAGAAAGATTATCTTTTGCTAAATTGCATAGGGTTTGATCATACTCAACACCATGATAGTGTTTAGCACCTTTATCAAGCACCCAAGCACCTAATGATGACACACAAGAACCTAAATCTAGTACAGTTTTGCCTTCTAGTTCTATGTTTTCAAAAAATGTTTGATATCTTTTTTCAGTAAAATCCTGTGTAATTGTATATGATCTAATAGATTTCCTTTGTGTTCTAGGATCTGTACTTATAAATTCAGGATATCTATCATACATTATAAAATCCCCATTTGATATTTGGCTTCGTCTGACACATGTACTTCAGGATTCCAAGGAGGATCAAATGTTAAATTTATTTGTATAAGATTTACTCCTTCAGTACTTCTAATAGCAAACTCTGATTCCATAAGAATCATATCGCCATATGGACAGTTAGGTGCAGTTAATGTCATAAGTAGTTGTACATCGTTTTCTTTATTTACATCTATTTTGTAAATAAGGCCAAGATCAACTATATTAATACCTATTTCAGGATCAATAACTCTACGCAAATTTCGACGTACTTTTTCTTCTAAACTAACTTCGCTATCGCTTTGCATAAACCCTCTGATAATTTTTCTATATCTTCTTTTGTATTGTATATACCAGGACTAACTCTTAATAAACCTTTGCCTCCTGATAATTTATTTACAATAGGATGAGCACACATCTTTCCTACTCTAGTAGCAATGTTTTGAATACCTAAAAATGCACTAACGTCGCTAGGATGAAAACCATTACAATTAAAAGTATAAACATATCTTCCGTTTTGTCTGTAATCTTTATAAATTAAATCTAAACCTTTTAAATTAAATATATCTGTATCACTCATAGCAAAATCTATTTCAGTAAAATGTTTTACCATTTCATCATAGCCTATATAATTTATGTATTCTGCCGCAACACCCAAACCAAGTATGCCTGCAATATTAGGTGTGCCTACTTCATGTTTAGCAGGACCGTCATAGAAGTCAACATTACCATTCAAGTCATAACTAACAACTGAACCACCACCTAATCTAACACTTCTATATCTATCATAAGGAAGCCTACTATACATAAACCCTATACCTGTTGGACCATACATTTTATGTCCGCTAAAGACTGCGTGATCAACAGTATAAGGATCAAACTCATGTGTTCCTATTGTTTGACAACCATCTATTATAACTTTAATACCTTGATCATGTGCGGCCTTAGTTAGTTTCTTATAGTCTGTACCAATGCCTGTTACATTACTGTGACTGTGAATACTTAAAACTCCGTTAGGGTAATTAGCAAATAGTTCACATGCCTTATTTGTATCTAATGTTCCTCGATCAGTTATAGGTAATACAATTAATCTACCATTGTCTATAGTTCTACCTTGCACTATCCAAGGTAATATGTTTGCTGTATGTTCTGCTTCTGTTATAATTACATACGGAGCATCCTTATACCATTCTGCTATAATATTAAGACCTTCCGTTGCACCAGCAGTAAACATTATTTGCTCAGGCTTAGCATTTATTAATTCTGCAACTTGTTCTCTGGCTAGTTCTATATCTGCTGATACTTGTTGACTGATAGGAAAGTCTCCCCTATTAGCATTACATCGTTGTTCTTCATAATATTTGTTCATACGTTTCAATACACTTTGATGTGTTTGTGTACTGGCGGCACTATCTAAATATATTAGACTTGTATCGTTTTGTAACGTAGGAAATTCGTTCTTTACTGAGTCAGAAAACATTGCTTTATGATGTCGCCTCCTGCGACATTGTCTATACCTCTACTATTTAAATAGTATAAGTGTTCTTTATTTATATTACTTATTGTGCAACCATGTGAACAAGCGATTTCCTTAGTATTAATATCTAGTTGGGGTTCTGTGAAGGCTGTTGCTTCTGAACTACATAATAAATTTTTATTTTTTAGATCTGCATCAACACCTTCTGCAGTTTTATCTACTTTAATTTCACCTAGAAAACTACTATATGATTTATCTTCTAATACACTTCTAATATCTACTTTACTTGTACTGTTGGGTCCTTTATGATGTACATTTACTACTGAATTATTTTTATAATTATCATACAGATAATGTGAACCTTTTATATTTGTAGTACAATTTTTATATACATCTATAAACATTAGATCTTGATTATACTTGTTACCTTCACTTATAGTATTCACATTAAGTGTACTGCCTGGAAATTGTACAAAGTTACTTTCCATCAAAGATAATGTTTTATCTTTATTGTCTAAATCAAATCTTCTTTCTAAATTTAAGGTAGCACCATCTCTAAGTAAATAAAGGACCTTAATAATCTTTGCACCTTTTTTGGATTGAATAAACTCTGATATAGAAACATTTGCTCTTTCTCCTATATCTACAATTACTAAGTTACAACTAAGATCGTTATCAGCATATTTGTCTGCAAACATTACAGTGGATGTAATCTTTTGATCTGGTCTAATCTTATATCCAACCGGATTAACAGAATGTATTACAGCCACATCACTTAACCTGCCTGTTGGTTTTAAATATGGCTGATATAATTTAAGTCCATTGTTTCTTTTGTCTGATGTTAAAAGTTTTATAGGCTCTTCGCCCCAATAATTATCAGCATTCATACTTATAAGACCATCATCAATAAGTATGTCATGTTCTACATCGTTCATAATGTTTAAATCTTTTAATTTACTGTTTGGATCTGCTATATTAAGATGATCTTTAAAGATATTTAATTGCATGTGTTTATAAAATTTATTATCTATTGGATTATTTTTAAGTAAAGAGTCATAACATTCCCTAGCAATATCATGCATAGGAGAGGATTCATTAATTAAATTATTTAAACGTATACCAGATTCAAAGAAGTTTCTAAGTTCTTTTATATTATATTCTAACTTAGCCATTAAATCCGTTCTCTAATATATCATATGCAATCTGTATGTCTTCTGTTTGTTTTGCATTTCCCTGCTTATCCAATATAGTTAATGTATCAGGATTTAACTTTGTTATTAATTCTGCATAATGACTTACAATAATTAATGTCTTGTCTCCCTTATCAACAAATGCTCTTAGTTTTTCTACAAGTATTTTAATAGCATCTATATCTAAACCACTATCAGGCTCATCCAGTATTGCTAATTTAGGATCTAACATTTCTAATTGTATAAGTTCATTCTTTTTCTTTTCACCGCCACTTGCTTCTAGATTCAATTGTTTTTTATCCCATTCAGAAGCCAAACCTAAATCTGTTGCTGACTGTCTAAAGTTAGATAAATTTTCTTTAATATTATTATTCTTATTCAAAGAAACCATTGCTTGCCTTATAAATTGAAAATTACTTAATCCTTCTATTGGTGTTGGAGTTTGAAAACTTATAAACAAACCTGCTCTTGCTCGTTCGTATGTCTCCATAGCCAATAAATCTTTTCCATAAAATTCCACAGCACCTTCAGTGTCGTAATTTGGATTTCCCATAAGAGCATGAGCAAAAGTACTTTTACCTACACCATTAGGACCCATGATAACATGTATCCCAGGACCATATTCTAATGTTAAATCATTCAGAATTGTATTTCCGTCTACTTTAACTGTAAACTCTTGTGTAACTAACATTATCCTACTGCTCCTTCTAATGTGACATTTAATAATTGATTTGCTTCAGCGGCAAATTCCAGTGGTAACTTTTGGAATACATCTTTACAGAAACCATTTACTACTAGACTTACTGCGTTCTCTTCATCTAATCCTCTGCTCTGTAAATAATACAATGCTTCTTCTGATAATTTACCTGCACTTGCTTCATGCTCTACAATACTGGAATTGTTATGTTGTGATACAACTGGAATAGTAATTGCCTTACTATTGTCTAACATTAAACTATCACATTGTGTGTAATTTCTACTGTTTGTTGCTGTTTTACCTATACGAACTTGTCCTCTGTATGTGTTACTACTGTCTCCAAAACTTATACCTTTGGATATAATGGTTGACTTGGTATTCTTACCAACGTGTAGCATCTTAGTTCCTGTATCTGCTTGTTGTTTGCCTTTTGTTACCGCAACACTATAGAACTCACCAACACTATTGTCGCCTCGTAATATACAACTTGGATATTTCCAA
>Ga0255758_10001054_pt1 | contig 29281 bp, 49 predicted proteins | sample 011ome_24_FD_179958 | JGI IMG/M metagenome (GOLD analysis project Ga0255758, IMG submission 179958) | Coastal salt marsh microbial communities from the Groves Creek Marsh, Skidaway Island, Georgia - 011513CT metaG (version 2) | ecosystem: Environmental > Aquatic > Marine > Intertidal zone >... | reverse complement strand
CCTGCTATGAAACCACCTGCCATCAGTATCACCTTGAACACCCAACCCAGGTTGTTCTTGGCATCTGTGTAGATCTGTTTCAGGATCCAACTATTTCTTGTCATGTTATCTGCCCTCCTTCGCATCGTTCTCTAGGTCCAACATGGTGTCAACATCTTGTGGGATATTGTTCATCAGTTCATCTTCCGCGAACTCCGACCAAACACCCATCTCCGTGTTATCCATGATCTCCTTGCCTGAATACTTCTCATCCGAGTAAGGTTCAACGAACACAGGTGCCTCCCTGTCTTCAGGAACGAAATCAAAAGCGAACTCATCTCCCACGGCATACATATTCACGCCACCGTCTTGGTTGATGTTATCAACAAAGAAAGTTCTGATAACCTTGTGGAAATGATCGCATTGTTCTGGTTGGTGTAGAGTCACATACAAAGTGCCATGACTCATAGTAATTCTTTCTGCTAGACCTGTCAATCTTGTGAAGTCTAGTATTCTTTTTTCTATTTTTGTGTCCATTTTCAACTCCTTTTGTTAAATGGTTTATAATTCATTATAACATGGACGGTAATACCGTCAACCACCTAATAAGTCGCTAGAAATGGAAGGTTTTAACCTAGATAACGAAGTCTTTTAGGATTTTGGCGAGATCTTGGTTGAATTCTGACCCATAATGCCTGCCATCCGAGGCCTTGGGGTAGTCGTCTCCCTCTAGGAAAGGAAACATGAATTTTTTAAGAGGTGTCTGATTGTACAATTTGTATTCATCAGTCTGATATGTGCCAAAATAGATTTTGGTGTGTTTGGAAATGTTTTCTAACCATGCCATCAACGATCCAGATAGGAACGCGATTGAGTGTTCTTCACCGTGTAATACCAGATCTTTATTCCTAAAATTATCATGGCCATCAAGATTCAAAATTTTATCACCTTCTCGTACCTGTCTCCTAAAAGTGTGTGGCAAGTATAATAAAATAATATCTGTCTTGAAGTTTTCTAGGTATGCTTCGACCATAGCGGTGATTTCATTTATGTTAGATCCCTTCACTCCATAATTTTTTACCAACTTTCCTGTAAGTCTGGATAACCAACTAGGCCATGTTTCGGCATTGTCAAGTGAGGAACCATAGGTCTGACTACAACCAAAACAAGCGATATCACAGTCAGAGAATGTCTGTCTCATGCTTTCCATAGCACCTGTGGTGATATCACCTATTAGATTCGTTTTCAGCAATCCAAAGGTCCATTCACCGTTAAGATTTAATTTGGTTGTCTGCAGAGTTTCTTCTGTCACATATGGATTGTCTTTGAGTGAGAAACTTCCAAACTCTTCGATTTTTAGGTCGATACCGTTGAGATTTATCGACTCAACCACTACTTCTTGTCTACCTTTCATGTCGACTACTTCTTTGGTCTTACCAGTCTTCTTTATTTTTATTTCAAAATTACCCGGCCTGCCGGTCTCATGTTCTATAACGATATTTTTTGTCAGTTCGCCCGCATAGATCACCTCGCCTTGACATTCGACTTGGAGATAACTTGGGGTGATGTCATAGATCGTAGATAACGATAACTTTACTTTGTTCACTGATCTATTTAATCAATTTGGCGATCGTGTCATCGATCTCGTAGATCTGCTCCTCGATCTGGTGCATTCGTACCAAGTTTCCGGTGTATCCTAGGATCTCCAGTTGATCATTCAGTTCGATCTTCTGTCTCTCCAGGTTGGCTATCCTGTCCTTCGTGTCTTGGGTCATTGTCTCAACCATATATCGCTCCTTCCTGTTTTAGATATTTTAATAATTTTATAACCTGCTCTTTTCTGTGATGTATCGTGGCCTTTTGGTCATCGCTTCTCAACGGAAAAGGTAAGGGTTCACTTTCCTGCCATGGGATATATTTTTTCTTCTGCTCCTCGGTCAACTTTTCATACATCCAGGCATTGGAACAGAATGTGAAAAATTTGTAAATTCCAGGACATTTCTCAACCAAGTCCCTCTTCTTCATCCCGGGTTGATATCCTGATCCATGTTCCTCGTCTATAGAGAGGTACTCCATCCATAATTTTTCATAATGGTTACCTGTGTCAAAGATTAGATGTCTGATACCATTCACCTGGAGGTATGATTGGAATGTGATCAGTTTCACAAATAGATAATCATGAATTGTATGTTCTATCGTGTTGACCAAACTACCTGTCTTGAGAAAAGTCTTCAAGGTATCTCGATCGATCATCGGATTTATACTATCATCTTCTATTTGCATGATCCATGAACTCCTGTGGTGTAAATTATGAAGGGGATCAAAACTCTTGCTTATCGGAAGATCAAATCTGTTATAGTGGCTCACGGGCATAATGACCGCGTTGGGCTTGCCATTCTGGGCTATCCATTCGATTACCACCCGTATCTGTCTGTCAGGTGATGCTCCACTACCCGATAGGTTTACCACTTCATCCACTTCAAATATTTTTTTTAATTCTTCTTCTATCTCGGAATAGACCAATCCATAACTACAGCCGGATATCAATAAGGTTTTGTTCATTATTTGACACTCCTTGTCGCTTGTGTCATAGTTTCTACCATTGTTTCTCCTTTATTAAATGTTCTTCCAGAATTCATCTAGGTTTCTCCATAGAGTGGTTTTGAACCGACCACCGAGATCCTGAAGATGCCTGTGATTGTGTTCTCGTATTTGGTGAGTGTCAGAATAGAACCTTTGCGAATCTTTGGACAATATGCCCAGGTTCCTGACAATGATATCGATCCTCTCGTTGACGTCTGTCTTCTCGTCGTATGACTCATCGATATGCTCATGGAAAGTCTTGAATCCCAACCTATGCAGGTTCTTTAGGAAGTTGAAATTTGATAAAATCATGAACGGATGTTTAATCGAGATCGGTTTGGTTGTTTTTTCAGTCAATTCAAAGGTGTCGTCATGATTGATCTGTGTCTGGGTCTCGGCGACCAATTCGAAATTTGTACGATTGTAGTATTGCAAAGGTGGAAGTCCGTCCAACCAAAAAAATCCTTCCATGACTCTTTCTTGGTACTGACCATTTAGATCAGAGTGTGTTTGATCAGATCGCTTCGCGAACTTGTAAATGGCATTATCTGTTAATCCTGCTGATGTAATCTTTTGATGCAAGAGTTTCCGGTGAGGTCTTTCCTCCTTATCACACATCAAACAAAGGAAGTCCCTGTCTGGTTCGTGGTCTTTCATGCCTGCAAGGTGTGGAGTGGTTAGTAAAGGACCAACGCATTCATGCCACAGTTCTATAAAATCACATTTGTCATATCCTTTTTTGAGGGAGATTCCTTGTGACCCGTTGAGCCACACGGTGGGTGCCATGCTATTGATCCAATCTGCAAAATCAGGTTCGGCCGATAATGCTTCGGTAAGATTACAAGTCAAATCGTTTTGAAACACGATGAGATTGTGATCCCGGCACAGGTCCCTGAAGTCATGATGATGTGATTTTTCTTCATACAGTCTTCTCAATGTTTCATTGAAACTAAAAATCATGAATATATCTTTTTTTCCGGCTATACTATAGGCCAGTTGGTCGACCAACGGTAAAGATTCATCAGATGGTGCGAAATCATACGGTATATTTTTGAGATTGAAATATTCACCGATCGGGTGGTCGATGGCCTTGTTCATATCATCTTTATGCCAATCTGCTACAATATAAGGCCAGTCGCCTGTGATCATTTTATACTCTTCCTCATTGATGTTTGATTATTTACGAACACCCTGACCAATCTAGAAACATCTACCGTTTCCTCCTTCAAGGTCTTTGGATTGGTGAATATCACCCTGCTGGAGTTCACCTTCAACACATTGTCTCCTCGTTCGTCCACCACGACTGCGTCGTCCGTGTTCTTCCTCCAATCGTGTGATGAATAGTCTACCATATCTCCTCCACTTCTGATTCTATGTCCTCGTCTTCCCATCCGGTCATCTCTTCTTCGTGATGAGAACTGTGCTTGGCACCGCATCTAGAACAATGGGTATCATTGTCCATCATAGGTCCGTGTTCACAGTCTCCACAGTACCAGTCCTTGTCTTCGGTTTCCAACTTCTCCTCTTCTAGGTCTATGTTGGTCAGTATGTTATCTAGGTCGTCCATGTTATTTCTCCTGTTCTTCGATAGCCTCGACAATTACATTGTTCAAGAACTCTCTGATGTTATATCTCAACTCTTCTCTCTGTTCCATACCCATTAAAGGTATCATAACATTTGGATCTGGAAACACTTTGTCCTGCAACTGCTTCACCGATACCGATAGGTAGATCAACAAGGCCAAAATGCTTAGGTTGATCACCAAGTTTATCTTGTTCGTCATTATAGTTTCTCCCCTGGTTCGAAGCCTCTGAATCTAAGGAATCTAGGAAACCGGAGGCTCCATTCATTATCGGTATCCTGATTCTGTGTTATGGCATCTGCCCTAACTTCTACTATCTGGCCAATCAACTTGTCCTTGGCCTTCCAAAATGTCTCCCTGTCTGCATCTGTCAGTCCTGATCCCACATTGGTCTTGATGAACTTGTCCATGTCTGTGCCTTCGACTACCAGAGCACCTAGTTTGCCTACATTACGACCTGTGCCCTCTTCTGTGTCCACGACCTTCAGCGAAACCTCTATGAATGGTTTGACCTTCAACCAGAGGCTGGATCTCTTACACTCATAGATGCCTGTGATAGGCTTCACCATTATGCCTTCGAATCCCTTGTCTATGCAGAGTCGGTTGTAGTCCGCGAACTGCTTCTGTCCATCATCGTCGTCTAGGTCCATCGCAACGAACTCCACGATGGATATGTTTGGTCCGTATGTGAAACTCTGTAGGAGTTCCTTTCTTGTGTTCAAGGCGTATGGATACGAACCCTCCTTGAAGTATTCCAAAGGCATGCAATCGAACAGGTTAAGCACCGCATCATCCGTCTTGGCACCACCCTTCCTGTGTATCTCTCTCATAAGAGTCTGGAAGTCATCGCTCATTATCTCACCATCGAACACCATCGACTCCGACATCTGGTCCAGCATTGAATCAAATTGTTTGAGGATTGTAGGAAAGTTGTTCAACTCCTTACCGTTCCTGCTGAACATCTTGACTTCATCCTTGTCCACATCACAGATCGTTATGACCCTAACTCCGTCTAACTTAGGCTCTACATATACTTCACCCGTCATTTTCTTTTCATGCTTTTTAGAATCATCTGCCAACATACATTCGAACACGGGCACCTTCATGGTGCTATGTTTGTTGATAGTCTTGTGGGTCACACCACATCTCAAATCTTTTATCAAGATCCTTCTGTACCAATCGTTCCATTGTTCCATGTTGGACCTATCGCATAGGTCTTGGATCACATCCTTCATGGCATTGCCTGTCAAGGTCCTGTCTTCTAATCTTCTCAAGACATCATCAAATTCTGTCTGTGTGATTCCTGTGCCATCCTTCTTGGATACGGGCACCTTTTGGACTCCGAATGTTCTAAATCCATCCAAGGCCGATCCCACTCCGTTGAAGAATCTGATGTTCTCCGCATCGCTCTCCCTACAGATGATCGCTTCTTTCTTCAGTCTCGAATTGTCTGCTTCTAGTTCTTGTATTATCTTCCATGGTTGTGTCATATTATTTGTCCCTCATAAATCTATGATTACCTATCATAGCGGTTTCATTGTAAATCTTGCCCCAGTTAGGATTCGCGATGTGAGGGTTGTAGTAGAACACCGCACCTCTCGTCGGATCCTTGCCATAGTCGCCATTCATAACAAACAGAGCGACGTGGATACTGTCCCTCCAGGCTGTCATGTTCTCTGGTATCACATCACCATTCATGTATGTGGCCCAGATTATGTCCTTCTCACCATCACACCACCAACTGAACTGGCATCTGTGCTTGATCGGGTAGTAAATTCTGTCCTCCTTTGTTAAAGTAGGATCTTTCTTTGTCTTCCATGACTCCCTTACAGGACCTTGATGCACCACATCACAAATCGTATTTGGAAATCTCTCGTCTTCAATTCTGTTCATGACCACATGACCTATCGCTATCTTGCCCATCATGGGTTCCGCTCTACCTTCGAAGTAGATGTTCTCTGCCATACATTTCAATTCGTGTTCGTTCACACTCACGCCTGTCTCAACCTCGTAGGACATGGCCAGCGAGGCCATGACGGCCCTCGCTGATTGTAAAACGAATTCTAATGTCCCTGACACTAGTCAGCCCTGCTTTCTGCATATACGGTCAAACCGTATTTTTTAAGTTCATCTCTGAACGCCTCACAGGCCTCTTCTTTGATGCTCATCGACTGAGTGTGGGCATATTTGTGATCTCTCGGCATGATGTCATAGTAGGATATTCTGTATCCACTTCTATAACCGTTGTCACCGATACCCGCTTTCTTCATAATGTTCACGAATCTACCCCTCGCCGGGAAGATCGAAACATTGGCGAAACCACAGTACAATGGTTCACCGTGCTTGGCTGTGAAGGCGTCAACGGCTTCAACTGCCTTGTTCCTAGCATTCAGAAACATATCTGCAGGCTCGATGCCTTCTGCATTAAATTTTAAAAGGTCTTTGTTTTCTTCTATTGTATTCATTTGTTCAACTCCTTGTTTGGTTATAATTCAGTATAACATGGCAACGGATAGCGTCAACCTCCAAATGGCACTAGATCTAGTATCTTTTCTTTTTTCTGGCACTATATCTTGTGGTTTTTTGTGGAGCCTTGTCATAATCTATGTATAATTCTCGCAATTTCACCCTGATCTCCTCAGGTGGCCCACCGTTGTCGTCTATCCACTCCCTCAATATCTTGAATCCTGCATCATAGTCCGCAGGCCTGTTCACTGTTGAACCCTTTGGTCCTAAAGGCATGGTTGTGAATTCATCCTTCTCCTCTGGTTGTTTCACAGCCTTGATCATCTGCTGGCCTTCCAGTTGATCCTTGATGTGTTGGTGATCAAACGCCACCATCCTCTCTGGCTTTTTCTTACCTTTGATCCAGACCTGCCATACCCAAGGACCTAGTGGTCCTGAGGTTCCCATTGTCCAGACTTTTTCTTTCTTGGGCATCCGCCCCTCCTTATATGTTCAAACTTACTATACCCGTCGCCCACATAATACCAATAGTTGGTAGAACTGTGTACGAAGCGAATAACATTCCATCACCAAATGATAATGCAACCTTCTTCACCTTGCTCACTATATTATTTCCTCTCTTCTTATGTTGATAATTTTTACCGGCTCCTTCATACTCTCGTAGAAAGATTCCAACACCGTCTTCACATCGTATTCTGTATCCACTTCCACCAGGCTGAACCCTCTGTTCTTGGACTCGTCTTCTTTGTAGTCGCCTCGTTCCTTGATATATCTCCAATCTATCCTCACCATTACGCCACCTTCCTTAGTTTCATCTGGTGTAGAGTTCTTTGCAAGATGTCTATCTGATCTTTGATGGCATCCTCTTCTAGTGGTTTAAAAGCATCATCTATCACTTCCTTGCCCTGTTCTGTGTATCTGCTCTCCACATAGTACCAAGTGAACTTCGGTTTGCCCAGGTAGTCCTTGTCACCCGTGTCCTTCAGTAGGTACACATATTGTTCTCCTGATCTGAAACCGTTCTTGATGTATTCGGCTTCGTCCTTGTAGACCTTGTATCCACAATCCTTCTCGCCTCTATCTCGATTGTAATAGCAATTCATATGTTCGAAGTCCGAACCGTGTCTGTCAGCATCGAAGTCGTGCTTCTCACCTATGATCACTCCCCACTTGGAACTGTCACCCAACTTGATCGCATCAGTGACCTTCTTTGGGTCTTCCCAATTTTCACATAGGTTGTATCCTAGTCCTCCTGGGTAGCCGTCCCAATGCTGGTACGATGCTATTATTCTTCCGCTCTTCTGTTTTATACCTATCCTCGCTCTAGTCGCCATTACGCCACCATCCCTTCTTTTAGTTTGTCGTTCATTTTCATATATGCTCTTACAGTATCATTCTTTGGACACTCTGTGAGTCTGTTGATTGTCACCAACTCCTGCTCCGCTTGTAGGAACTTCCTGTCGAAGTCAGTGGTTTCGATGATTCTTCTGATGTAATGGGCACGGTCTGAACTGCCAAAACCCTCGTCTTCTGGCCAATCATTCAAATCCCAAAGTTCTGAATTCGCTATGTCAACTTCGTGTCTAGTTCTAACGATCATCTCCCTGACACAATGTCTCATCAATGATCTCACAAGGTCCATCTCCCCCGGATATGCTTGATCGATATATTCTTGTAATTCTAACGGTGATACCCTCGAATTGTAATAATCATCTCTTTTATACATTTTTTCAACTCCTTTGTTCATAATTCAGTATAACATGGCTGGTAATAGCGTCAACCGTGCTAGAAGTCGCATATTCATTGACTTTTTAGACGTCGTCACCTTCCATCACATAGAAACTCGACGATTTTCCGGTGCTGTCTTCTTCCAAATAGTATATTTCTCCGTCGTATTCTATCTCATTGAAGACCTTGAACCCATCCGCATCAGTGTATCGAATCTTGAGTTTGTCCATTATGATGCCATCCGCATCGGTCTTTATGATGTCTGGCGTGTGCCATCCACCCTTGTTGAAATACTGTCCAAACACATAATAATGGTCCTTACAACTCTTGGAACCGGAGTTATGAGTCTCCTCACATTCAACCGTGGCTCCTAGTGACGTGAAGTCACCGAACTCGTACTCTATGTCTTTCACATAACCTCCATCACCGTCCTCCATGGGTTTGCCATCCTTGTCCACCTCCTCGATGTAGAGTGTCTGTGAGTCTGCCCATTCCGGTCCTGACAGGTGACAGATGTCACTGTACTCGTAGAATGGGTGATCAAACTGTGCCCGTTTGGGTATCTCCTTGTTGGCATCCTCGGCGTCGAAATCAACCGCGGCCATATACTCCTCGAAGCCGTTGTTGTCTGACCAGTACTCGTATTGGTCCTTGGTTATCGTCCCCATGGCGACCTCTCCGCCATATCGGCTGAAGTTCAGTCTGAAGTACCTGAACGGGTTCTTGATCGTCCGGATCAGTTTCTTCTTCTGTTTCAGTGTGGCCATCTAGTCTGCTCCGAACTGGTTCATGAAGTGACCAAAGTGGTCAGGTTGTCTGTCCTTGGCGGGCGTGTGGCCCAGGTAGTTGTCGCCCTCGTTGACCACTACGGGTTGTCCATCACCCTTGTCACAGACCCAACCCATAGGTCCTATCATCAAGGCCTTGACAGGTCCGTGAACCGTGTCATCGTCGGGTTGTCCACAGTACCACACCTTGTCACCCTTCTGTATCTCGTCAAATAATTCATCTTCCCACATTACTCTTCATCCTCCTCATCATATTCTTCCTCGTTGCTAAAAAACTCATTGGAGTGAGCCATGTCCGCCACGTCGTCCTCTGACATATACTTCAGGCACGACATGATGACCGTGTCCTTGTCCAGGATGCCTTCATCGACCATCTCCAATATCTTGTCAGTCGCTTGTCTCGTCATTACACTTCCTCCGTTTCAATATGTTCTCTATATTCCCAATCTTCATTGTCCACTTCGCCCTCACCGTTGTAGGCTAGTTGGTAGGCCTCATCTTCGTCCTTGGCTTCTACTATGAAAGTCTTTTGAACATCAAAACTCATAGTCACTGAGAATTGTTTAAGTTTGTCTGCCATTACGCCTCCTCCCCAATGTTCATTGCTTTGCCTTTCACATACTCGTGGACATCTTCCTTCTCGGCTTCCTGTTCGGCCTCCCAGTCTGCCATCGATTCCGTGATTCCAAAGTAATTGTCCAACGACCATCCGTCTCCACTTTCGAAGAACTTGTCGTCGGATTTGTAATTGCTTGGTTGATAACACCTGTCATCACCATTCTCCCAAATGCCCATGAAGTCGCAACCAGGCTCGTGGTAATGGGCCTCGATTGACACATCTTGTTTCTGCTCTGACATATTGATCAAGAATGACTGGTAAGCATTTATGGGCGGTGCCCAGGCTGAACTGAACCCAAATGATATCATCGAGTCTCCGTTGGGTGTTAGTTCTCTTTCAACACCGTAGAACTCACACACCTCCCACTTGGTGCCCCAGTTCTCACATCTCCAATCATACCAGTTATCAAAGCCTTCAACCATCGGCTGTGGCTTGTCTGCTGATGAACTGGGTGATGTCGTGTCCTTCAATTGAGCAGGCATCGGCTTCATGAAATTAAGAAGTCCGTTGCTGTCTTTTTCTTCTTTTACAATTTTCTCTATCTTGTCTATCACGGTGCTCGGCCCCGTGATAGTGACTTGATTATCGCACCAATTAGGCATCAACTGCCTCCTTGATCAATGTTAAGTGAGAACCTGGAACATTCCATCTTTGACCTCTGTCGGTTCTTACCAATACATATTTGATCTTAACTTTTTCAACAGTACCAGTCTCCGTGATACCGTGTCTGCCTTGGAACGACACTCTATCTCTGAATTTCAAATTATGAGCGTCTTGGAAGTGTAATTGATTTCTTCTCAACTTCACTGCCTCTACAACTTTGTTCAATTCATCATTGTTCAACACACCGATGTCTTGAATCATTTTGTTCAACTTCATATACATTTTTTCAACTCCTTTATTTGTTAATATAATTCAGTATAACATGGATGGTAATAGCGTCAACCTCCTGTAGAATTGGCATAGAATGGGAGTTTTTTTGCCAAAGACTATATGTAGTAGTTGGTCTCACTGAGTGGCACTATGGATAGTCGGCATTATATTATATAATATATCCCCCACCAGGTTGACGCTATTAGGATCCATGTTATTATGAATTATGACTACAAGGTTGCAGGTTCCAAAGATCCTTTATAAGCCGTCGTTAGACGCATTAGAGAAGGCGCCTGCGGTAGTCATTAACAAAAGGGAGGAAATATAAAATGTCAGACAAATATAGATATAACCTAACAGATCATCTTACAAAGAAAGAAGTTGATAAACTGTTAGATCTATTCAACAAGATCAAGTTGGACCTATCAGATGATAGTTTCCCAACAAGAACAAACAGATTAGAGGCTGTGGAGAATATGAAGAAGGTTTTGGAGATCCACAACTACGAGATATCTGAATACAATCCAGACAAGAAGGAACCTACAAAGTTCGCAGACGCATTAGATCACCACGAGATCATGCAGAAGGGCATAGTGAGATAATGATAGAGGGATTGCAGATTAAAAGCATAGACCAGATATACGAGGACATGACTGACGCCTACACCAAGGGCGACTACCTGGATGGATACACCCAGGATGGTGACGACGCCCTGATGGGACCGAAGAAGTTCGGAGAGAGATTCCATAACATCTGCCTGGGTTTCGGTTACAGGGAGTCAGAGATCATACCTGCCAAGATGGAGATTGAGGATTGGTGCCGTGAGCACCTTGAACACCTGGAGAGCAAGTTCAGATGATAATAGAAACCATAATCGCCGTGGCTGTAAATCTAATTTCGGCAGATGTACCCACAGGGGGCAACCTGCTGAAAGGTGTGATCACATACAACAAGATCCAGAATATGAAGAAGGATGATGCCTGGAAGGGTAGCCTACACGAGGAGAGCCAACAGATTTTGAAAGATGCAATAAGGGAGGCAGGAAAACAATGACGACAGAAACACATAAACACCATTTCCAGGTGGCCGACACAGGTGCTTGGGATTTAGACCAGGACAGAAGCATAGTACCCAGCATCCATTCCGCCCTAAAGAGACAGGGCATAGAGGCAGTGGTTGACGGAGATGAGATGAACTCGGCTTCATTCACCGTTTGGACCTATTCACCCAGAGTGGTGGTGGAAGAGGCCTTGAAGGCCGATGGCATCGAACTAGAGGACTAGTCCTTTTTTTCCTTTTGGATCTGTTCCAATCGTTTCTCGATAGGAAATCGGATCACATTTGAAAGTTTCAAAAGCCTGACCTGCCTTTTGACCCATTCAATATAACTCATATTATTTTACAATTTTGGATTTGATTGGTGCCTTGGCACCTACCCTCTTGGCCACTGACTTGCCCTTGTTCTTGGCCTGCTTGATCTGAACACCCTGCAATCTCTTTGACCCTGCTCCAGACCTCTTGGTCATGGCCAGTTTCTTGCCTGCTATGCCGGCCTTGGCCTGACGCTTCTTCCTGATCTTGGCAGACTTCTTGGGATCAGTCTTCTGGAAACAGGTGCTGGGTTTGGCCACGATGCGACCTTTCCTGGGTCCTGAAGAGCATCTGAAACCCTGCTTGGGTGCCTTGCCTTTGGTACGCCTCAGGATTTGGCTCACGCCCTCCGCGATGGCCGAATGATCCGGATGTTCCTCGATTGTGCCTTGCCAGTTTTCTGATACTATATCTTGTGGCACTAGATCTTGTGTCTGGTTGCCTTTGATGGCACTAGATGTTGTGGCACTAGATACTGTGTCTTGTGATTTGGTTGGCACTAAGGTGATTTCCGTGATCTTCATACGAGTATTTATAGTCCTTACACCTAACGCATCTAAACCTAACAGTGCTTATACTGATGCTTATACTGATGCTTAAACTAATGAACTGATAACATTTTGTTACAGGTGCTACATTCTGCACAAGATCAACTTCGCCAGGACGGATGTGTTAAATACAAGTGCTATGAAGATATTCGAGATATACAACACAGACGAGAACATAGGACCAGCACCGGCCAGTGCCTGTAGCAGGCCAGCAAAGGATCTACCAGCGTCGTGGATATCGTCATGCAAGTCACAGGGCAAGAGAAAACGTACCGGTAATAGAAGTGAGAAGATAGGCGGCAAGACCATGAAGGTCAGTGGCAAGCGTATTAAGGGCAAGAAATACGGTGGTCCAACACCAGACTACTCAAAATAATTCAACAATTCAAAGACCTAATAGCGAGCCAATAGCGAGCCATAACTACGCATATGCATCTAAAACATGTGAAATACGATCTCGGCCATGGCTTCCCTGATCATTGGGGTACCAGTAGGTTAGAAAAAGAGATAGTAGAAAAAATCTGCAACGACGGACAGTTTGACCTCGTGGTCAATGCCGTATGGGGATTCCTGGAGTGCCAGCACCCTATAACCAATGAGACCAGTGACAAGTTCAGGATAACGGAGGACCTTGTTCTGAATCATGGTGTGCGTAACATGTTGTTCTTCAATTTCGTGGATCCCCTCTATGAGCAATCAACATGGTATGATGTGCTTAATACGTGCAAGGAAAAGATAGGTGAGGACAATATAAAGACGGTGGGCTTCATAGATACCAACAAATTCAAACAGGACAGGCATGTGAATTTCTGGGCCATCTACAACGACCGTGCGTTCATGAAGTACGATGAAAAAGATCTGCTCCCTGGCAAGTTGGAGAATATCTATCTGTGTTATAACAGGAAGCCAACATTCCATAGGAAATGGCTATATGAACAGTTTGAGAAGCACGGACAACTTAGAAAAGGAATATTCACACTAGGCAACGAAAACCCCAACAAGGTCATACTGATCAACCGAGACAAGAAGACACTGCCATTCGCCAACGACAACATACACGGCAACCTGAACATACCCAATGACACACTCAGCATTGGCCCACTGGATGCATGGAACAGCAGTTTTCTGGTGATAGTGACAGAAACCGATCACAACATGAATACCGCCGTGCCATTCATGAGCGAGAAGATATGGAAACCACTAATTGGCATGCGACCTTTCGTGTGTCTTGGAGACAAAGGCACTATCAAGAGCCTGAGGGAAGCAGGATTTGAGACCTTCAACGAGTTCTTTGGCTTCAACAAGGATGACCTCACTGTAGACGACATAACGAATCTAGTTAAGAGATACCAGGGAGATCCAGCACAAGACTATGAGACTCTGAGGAGCAAACTAGTTCATAACAGAAGAAGATTTTTTGAATATGCCCGTGAACAGAAACAAACCCTAGGACTATGAACAATTTCTACACTGCCAACATCGAGATGTACAAATATGTGCATGATCAATATGAAAACAGTGACCAATACGCAGACCACATACTAACACAAGCAAAGATCAATAAAAACAGTGTACGCACAGATGCCAATGATTTCCTGCTCGTGACCACTTTGTTGTGGGAGAGGCACCTGCTGGATGATCTACCACTGTATAAGAATCTCTTTGACAGTTTCAAAAAAAAGAAAATCAAAACCATACTGATCCTTGACTCCCATCAAAAGGACAAGGACGTCAGCGGACTATCCACAGAGATACATTATGTCAATTATTTCTTATGGAGGACCTACGACAAGGTGGTGAGGCAAAACAAATCTAAAATCAATACCGCTTGGAACAAAGACTCAAAGAAGTTCTTGATACTGAATGGCAAGCCAGGCAGGAAAAACAGGATCAGATTACTATGGAAACTTAAACCTCATCTACACCATGCCATATGGTCATTGCACGTCCACGGTGGGACCAAACATGAATGCAGATCAATAATCCCAGAGTTGACTGACAGTGAATTCGAAGCGTTTGTAAAGGAACACAACAACAACCCGGACCAGGCAAAGATACTATTTCAGACAAATTCATTGCATTATGGAGGAATCCCCTACGACGAGAAGATGTTCAGTGACTCGTTGTTTAGAATCATCACGGAAACAGACTTCGTGGTACGTCCTGATGTCTCGCCGTGGCTAACAGAAAAAACATTTTTGACCATCTTGAACAACCTACCATTCATAATGGCAGGTGATAACAACAGCCTACTCAAACTGAATAAAATGGGTTTCCGAACTTTTGAGGAGTATCTGGCCATACCCGATTATGATCAAATATTAGACGAGGAAAAGAAACTAGATGCAATCGTGGAAAACACGTCCCACTGGATAAGTTCTATGACCAACAAGCATCAGATCGAGGAAGATGTGAGACACAACCATCAGAGATTGATCGAACTGGCCAATGAAAATCTAAAAAACTTGCAAAATGTGTGTGTAAAATACGGTATCGATCCAACAAGAGTTGAAGATATTTGTACCACTTTTGATATTATGGGAAATGAATAGATGTTATATCAAATTATACCCTCAACAGATCACCTAGAGATCAGATTCAATGGAGACGGCTCACACTGTCAATTCCATAAATTTCAAAGAAGTGAAAGCGTCACCCTGTTCAACATGCCGAAATGTGCATCCACATCTCTTATCGAATATTTCAAATTCCTGTGTGGACAAAAATTGCAAGGACACAAGACATTGCTGTTCCTACGAGAACCGTATTCCAGGCTTAAATCAACCTTTAGAATGGTGTGTTCCAACGATCCAAAATCTGAAAACTTTGATAGCACCATTGCCAAATACCATTCTTTCCTACGAGGTGAAAGAATACCGTATGCCCACTACAATGACATGATACACTTTATTCCACAAATTAGTCTCATAGATTCCGTGAACATCAAATTTGATCACATCAACAGGATAGAAAATTTACAACAGGCCATCAATGATTTAAATAGTACTTTAAATATCAAAGATTATAAGGTGAAACACAGCAATAAAAATATCTTAAGCCAACAGCAAAACGTTCTGTTCGAGGAAGCGTATAGAAAGCACTTCGAAACGAACAAGACTTTTTACACAGGCTTTCTAAAAAAGGATGTACAAATGTATGATATATGCGACTAAAATTGGATTTATAGGTCTGGGAAAATTGGGCATGCCGTGTGCCGAGGCCATCGCGGACAAGGGATTTGATGTGACGGGATATGACATCCTCAACAAGACCAGCAACAAGATAAAGATAAAAGACAGCATCGAGGATGTATGCGGAGACAGAGATATTGTGTTCGTGGCCACCCCCACACCACACGAAGACGGTTACGATGGTAGGACACCTACCAGCCACTTGCCTGTTAAAGACTTCAACTACGAGGCAGTCAAGAAAGTGTTAGGAGCATGTAATAAACACATGACCAAAGAGCAGACCCTGGTGTTGATATCAACTGTGTTGCCTGGCACAACGAGAAGAGAGTTCGCTCCGTTAATTAACAACACAAAATTAATGTACAATCCGTATCTCATTGCCATGGGTACTGTGGCGGACGACATGATCAACCCTGAAATGATAATGGTTGGATCAGAGAACGGAATGTCAGATACGGACTGCAAGATCAGATCAGAACTGCTGGAAAGTTTTTACAATCAAGTGTGCGACAACATGCCAAGGATGGAGATAGGAACATGGGAAGAAGTCGAGAGCATGAAGATATTCTACAACACCTTCATCAGCACCAAGGTGGCACTAGTCAACATGATACAGGACGTTGCCCACAAGACCGGCAACATGAATGTTGACTTGGTCACAAATGCCCTATCAAAAAGCACCAAACGTATAGTCAGTCCTGCCTACATGAAACCAGGCATGGGCGACGGTGGAGCATGCCATCCCAGGGACAACATCGCACTGCGTTGGTTGGCAAAGGAACTGGATCTAGGCTATGACATGTTCGAGTCTATAATGACTGCACGTGAGAAGCAGGCCGAGAACATGGCCAAAGCCATACTGACACACGGAAAAAATGTGTGGTTCTCGTCGGACAGTTACAAGCCAGGAACAAATCTTGTTGATGGATCTAGCTCTTTATTACTACAACACTATGTGACCAAGCACGGAGGCCAGATAGTCAACGGTATTGACACCCCAGTGGAAGTAATAGTGCGTGTGCATGAATCAGATCAGGTATCTGCAGACGAAAATACCATCATATTTGATCCATGGAGATCATATCCAGAAGCGGAGAACGTGGTTCACTATGGTAAATACAGCAAGTTACAGGAGAAATAATTTATGCCAAATTCAGACACTACATACGGAACATACAATAAGCAAACTAAAATTTTCTCACAAATCGACGACGGATCAACCGCTTTGACTGTGTTTGCAAGTACGGATGCGGCCAAGTCACACTTCTTCACCGCGGATGCTCTCACTGTGAACGACGAGTGTTGCACAAATCTTCAATGGGCACTGGTTGCCGACGCCAACGGTGACAACACCAAATTAAAGGTAACATTTGATTTTGGTACTAAAGGGTCTTTTGATATCACAGCATCGGACGACTGGGCAGGACAGTACAATTCTAGGAAAGCGGCTTTGCTAGATTCAAATGGATGGGGTAATAACCCTTTCACTACCGAAAGTTCGACGGATCACTTATTTTAAGTCAGTCACAAAAAAAGGGCGATAGTCGCCTACCGCCCCTTCTGAATAAATCAATTACGCAGAGTAATTAATTACTTTTCTTCCTGATTTCTTTAATAAAGAAATTATGTTTGACTTCATAGTCAAAGCAGAGTTCTTAGGTGCAACACCTAATACTTCTACTGTAAAGTCCAAACCTTTTGATAACAACTTGTTAGTTGCTGTTTTTCTCGCAGTGTTTTTTACCGCTAGGTTCTTGAACTTGATTTTTCCACCGTGTACTTCACCATTTACTTTGTAAGTTGAAGCCGGCTCCGCAAATACACCAATCTGCTTCGCTCTTGATTTGAAGTTTCTTGTGTATACAACGTATTGTGTTGAGTTTGCCATGGTTTTTGTTTCCTCTTTAGTAGATGGAAAAAGTGTATTAAACATACCTTTTAGCATATTGTTTCCTTTTCCTTATTGTTATTGTTATGGTTACGTAACTCTGGAGTTTCAATCTCTGTTATCCTACGATCCATGTTACAATTATATACTAGAAAGTGTATTTGGTCAACCGGCTAGAAAAGTCAGTGTTCTTGCAAAATATCCGTGCCTGTTTTACAAACATTAAATATCATCGACCACATGACCAAGAACAATTTCAATAAAATTACCAAAGTAATGGTGGGTGATTTCCCAGATCATGCATACATGAAGCACGTCTATGAGAACCTTTCCGAAATCAGGATCTGGAAATTGTATGAGAAAATTGCTGAGGACAGCAAGAAAGATCTAGATAACCTAGCAGTCTTCTACAAGGACCATGGAATAGAGGTGTTCAGGCCCAAGTTTGATCCATACATCACAAACAAATGGAGTAGGTTGACATTCAAGCCGCCTTTCTCTCTAAGTGATAGATTTTTTGCCTATGGCGATTTAGTATTCTACCTTTCCGCCACAGATGATTCTGGAATACCTTACTTTGGATTCGTCAGAGAGTGCCTTGAAAGGATGCACTCTGATGGGAAATACGTTTTCACCAATCCGCTCTGTCTGGAGACCACTCAGACACAAAATTACACAGACGCCGACTGGCCCGGTGATCAAGGATTCAGCATCGACGGACCGTGTTTCGTGCCAGTGGAGAACAAAATACTTTACAACACAAAACATTGTAACACTGACAGGGGCATAGAATGGCTCCAAAAAGTCATAACCAAATTCTACCCGGAAACTAGATTCGTTGACGTGTCAAACAAATTCACCAATCACATGGACAATCAGGTGAGGATCTTCAACGAGAGGGTGGCAACTTCGAATGGTTCTGTTGGTTACATTGAAAAAGAATTGAAAGAGATCTATCCAAACATCAAAGTGATAGACACCAGTGTATATGAAGAACAAACAGAAGATTTTAGATCTAAAATCTTCACTAAAGATCAGAACGCGGTCAGAGAAGCGGAATGGCTGAAGGCATTTATTGATTTCGATGATCAAAACGGAAACGTGAATGTGTCCTCTGTGAGCATCGATCCACAGACTGTGGTGCAGACATACAACACCCATGACCTCGACAAGAAACTAGAGGCACACGGATTGAAAGTGGAAACTGTCAGTCTCAGGCACAGCATGTTCTGGGGAGCAGGTATACCCTGTGAAACGGCGGTCTTGGAAAGAGAAGCACACACATGCGAATAGGAATATTATGTCAACACAGATCTGGCCATAGTGCTTATGAACAACACCTGGCCAATATTACGAAAATTAAAGTGGTACAAGAATTAAATTTGAATCACAAAGACGTTGATACCTACATGCAAAACTTGCCAAAGACTTGTATATTTTCAATGATGCCTCGTGTTGGCATTGATGAAATTATGCGAGGATACAAAGATATCAACTGGCGCATATTGCTTAGACGTGATTTTGTTAGACAGTGTATCAGTTTCATTTATACCAATAGATCTCAAATTTTTGCTGGTGAACAAAATAAAAAATTATTAGTTGATCCAAATTTGATCGATAGTTTCTTTGATAATTTTCAAATCATATCCAAAATAGTAAAGACCAAAAAATATCCTGTGTATTTTTACGAGGATCTGGATTTGTCACGGGCATTTGACAAAAAAAATAGCACCCAATATGAAAAACTGATACTCAACATAGACGAAGTGACAAATAGGATATCCGCAAAAAAAAATCAGTTGTCCTTGTAGTCCGGCACAGCGAACAGGTCTATGCCCTCATCCAGCAGTTTGTTGGTCTCATCCTTGGTGGGTGTTCCGTAGAACTTTTGATCACGTTTGCCTTTGTGTGCTTTCCTGGCCTCCCTGGCGAAGTTCTTACCAACGTCCTGGTAATCTTTCTTGATCTTCTTGTTGAGTTTACGCAGTATCTGTTCCGCGGTCTCTCCCATTACGAAGTAGTCGTCTGGTATCTGTTTCTTCTTGGAGGTCTTCACGGCCGGAGCCATGATGGCCTTGTCCACTGCGGTGCTGTCGCACATGGGACATTGGATCATGCCCTTGTTCTTCTGTCTCTTGTATTCCTTGCTGTCTGGAAACCATCCTTCGAACTCATGCTGGCATCTGCATCTCAATTGATATTTGATCATAATATTATTTACATTATATACTTGACTAAAAGAACTGTCTACTATAATATAAGAACATGGCAATAAATGTTTCAGGATACACAAAAGGCAAACCCAAGAAGACTTCCCAAGGCAAGAACAAGAGCAGGATCAAGATGAGCTCTATGAACAAGGCCAAGAAGAGAAGTTACAAGGCGTATGCAGGACAAGGCAAGTAAGGACGAAGTCAGATTACTGAGGGCTCAGATAGGCAACCTGGAAGTGCAGGTCGCAGACTACCAGCAGATCGTCAAAGAACTCTCCGACAAGCTCAGCGTCTACGAAAAGAAATACGGCACAGTGTTCGTGTCCTCTAGAAATACCTCAGACCAAAGATAACGGCATCCTTCCGTCTACGGAACTTGATGTGTTCGTAGTCTACGATGTACACGTTCAACCTACCCCCATGCTCGTCCATGATGCGTTCGGTGTCTAATGGACGTATGGTTATCCTGTCTTCGTCGGGCAACTTCGCTTCATACCCCCAGAACATGGGCCACCAGTGTAGTGGATTCAGCGAGTCATAGTGTTCCTTCATGATCAGCAGGAATATCACGGGTGTGATGGTGAACGGTTCCAACCACCATGGAATGGCATCAAATGCCAGCCAATCTATGAAGTGTATGAATCCGGTCCACACACCCAGTATGGCCAACAGTATGCCCATTATGGGCCAGAACTCCTCCTCGACATCTATGTCGTGATCATGGTGTGAGTACATCCGTATCTTTTGTCGTTGACTCAGTTTCATATAAAGTATATAGTATGGTAAGTAAGTAGAAGCACATAACTTGTTGTAACGCTCCCAAGGAAGTTCACAACATCAACCCCAAAAATCGATAGTATATGGAACTTGCTATATTAATGGCGGGTATTGTTTACGGCTTAATCATTGGCCTAATACCAGCCGCGGGAGCAACAACAGGTCTTATCACACTATTTGGAGTCATGCCTTACTTCGTAGGAGATCCCTACCTGGGTGTGATATTCTGTGTGGCAGTTGTGGCATCCTCAACAACCGGTGATTCGTTTGCAGGTGTGCTGTTGGGCATACCAGGAGCCAACTCCGCGGCGGCCACCATGGTGGATGGATTCCCCATGGCCAAGAACGGAGAGGCCACTCGGGCATTGAGTGCCGCGATTACCTCATCAACATGCAATGGTCTGATCTGGGGATCACTAACATTTATATTCCTGCCATGGTACACCAAAGTCGTGATGTACATGGGCATACCCGAATTGTGGGCATTGGTGCTGTTGGCATTCGTCACTGTGGGATTTGTGTCCACCAGGCGATATGTAAGGAGTGTGCTTGCCATTGTGCTAGGCGTCACCGTTGGACTGGTAGGTGTTGATGTCAACAACGTGCCTAGATTCACAATGGGTTGGCGTTATCTCGAAGACGGAGTACAGATATTGCCCTACATGGCAGGACTTTTCGCCATACCAGAACTGTGGGACGGTTGGTTCAACAGGAAGAAGACAACAACGATCCGGGCAGAACATGGTAGTTGGAACGATCTCAAACAAGGTGTAAAGGACACTATCAGATGCTGGAAGGACAGTGCCAGAGGTGGAGCAATAGGATCTTTCATAGGACTGCTACCTGGCCTGGGTGGAGCAATGGCAGACTGGTTGGCCTACGGTGCCACGGTTGCGGCCAATCCCAAAGAGAAGTTTGGTGATGGTAATGTAAAGGGAGTCGTGGGTGCCGAAGGGGCCAACAACGCACAGAAGGCCTCGTCATTCATTCCCACTGTGCTGTTTGGTATCCCTGGTGCGAGTTTCGCCGCGATACTGATGGGACTATTTTTATACCTAGGCATTGACCTGGGATCACCTGATACATTCTACGACAACAGATTATTTGACAGCATGACTTATGCGTTCCTACTTGGAACGATCATCACTGCCGTCTTATGTTATGGACTGGCATATTTCGCAGGGTGGGTAACACGTATTCCATACGTTTACTATTTCCCTTTCATACTTGCTGTAATTGTTTGGGCAACCTTACAGTACACAGGAGGGTGGGAAGACCTAGCGGTACTGACAACATTCTCAGTATTTGGGGTGCTGTGTAAAAAATTCCAAGTCAGCAGGCCAGCACTGTTGATTGGGTTCATATTGAGTGACAGGATTTACAACCTCACTTATCAACTAACATCCTTACATACGGTAGACGATCTGATCACAAGGCCTATCTTTATTTTCTTGATGGCATGTGTTATACTGTTACTGTATTGGGGAATAACAAAGAGGAGTCGTTTAGACTATGCTTAAGAAAACAATAATAGCGTTGGTGTTGATGACAACAACGGCATTGGCAGATTACAACTTGATCGTGCCACAAAAACCATCTGGTGGAACTTCTGTGTGGGCACAGATAGTTGTAGCGGAATGGGAGAAACACCTAGGTGAGAAGATCAATCTCATCTACAAGCCAGGTGCAAGAGATCAACTAGGACCTAATGAGTTCCAAAATGAACTAAGGTTCGACGACAAGACTATACTTGTATCACACGGTGGTAATGGTATATCATATCTTACAGAGCCTGTAGATTACAATTATTTTGATTGGGAATCAGTGGGACATATGAACCTAAACATCATCGTTGGTGCTAGGAACAAAGCGGACACAGTAAATGGACCAATACAGTTTCCATCAGGATCTGGTATGACTCCAGAGATAATGGCTATCGTAATGTTACTTGCAGGACCAAACAACGATCCAGTAAAAACATTCGAAGACAAGATCGTTTGGGTGAAAGGTATGAAAGGGTCTGAGAGGAGACTGGCTTTCATCAGAGGTGACTTGAATGCAACAAGAGAGAATCCTGCGGCATACAAGAAACACGTGATGCCAGTGATCAAGAAAGGCGATGCCTACACTTGGTTCCATCATGGATTGCTTAATGTAAAAACAGGCGGACACGATAAAGATCCAAACTTCACTGAGCCAACGTTCGAAGCATTGTTTGAGAAAATGCACGGAGTTGCACCAAGTGGTGACTTCTACGATGCATACAAACTTGTTAAGAGTTGGAGAGATGCTTTACAGAAAGCGTTCTGGGTGAACAAGGGCAATCCAAACAAGGACAAACTCGTTACCGCACTTGACAAGATGATAAAGGATCCTGAGTCAGTTGCCGCCATAGAGAAGAAGGTCGGCAAGTACGAGTGGAGGACAGGTGCTGAAGGTGACGCCGCAGTGAGGACACTGAAGTCATTCATCACACCAGGTGCATTGAAGACACTGTCTGATTTTGGAAAGAATCAGTTGGGTTACAATGCCATCTACAAGGAAGAGTTGACAAAGTAATGTACATATTGTTTACAGGGGCGCCGGGATCAAAGTGGAGTAGTGTCGTCAAGAATATCTACTGGAGTGATGACATAGATCACACAGACTATTCTGAGGCGAGGACATACTGGCACGATGCTGACACCCCTGGCAATAAACATCTAATGCACATTGGTGCTTACTGGGATCCGGGAATGGAGTTCGTCAACAGAGATTGGGACGGACCTTTCTCGGGCACAGGTAAAAGAATTATCAAGTCACACACATTCGCACACAGATTGAATGAACTAAAAGACAAGAGCCATCCGATCGTAATGGTCTACAGGAATGACTTTGAATGTTTGGAATGGTGGAAACTGTGTGGGGAGTTCAACATAACATATCCCAACTATCAGTGGTATGAGAACTTAGATCGTATGTGGGATCACATACAGGCAGAGAACAGAGACACTATGCAGTTCATTCACGACAACAGAGAAAGAATCTCAAGGGTCAAGGACAACGTGGAACTTTGCAATCATTTGGAAATTAGTTTCCCTTCACATAAAGCAAAGGTACATAATTACGCAGAAAAGGGAATACAAGTCTATGTCTACAAGTAATTGGGAAGACGCAAAAGCAAGAAGCAACTATCACTTCAACAAATGGCACCCTGACACGGATTGTGTTGAACATCTGGGCAAGTTCACAGGTGGATGGCAGACAGAACTACAGGCAGTGATAGAAGATGCCAAACCCTTGAACTGGGGCAACCGTAGGGAAGGTACTGGCAGGGAAAACGTCAATGTCGATGTGGAAGCAGAAGAGAATGATCTAAGGACAGCAGGCGCTGATCCCAAGATGACCATTTACAGAGGTCTGGCAGACTTCACAAAATGTCCAACCCTGCAAAGGATGACTGACTTCTTTGCTATGACATCTACAAAATCTAAACTACACATACAGTTCACAGGTGAGGTATTGAACATGCACATAGACAAGTTATATGACCTAGATGCTGATCCGAACAATGTTGTCCGTATAATGGTCATGCTACAGGATTGGGAACCTGGACAGTTTCTAATGTATGGAAATGAACAGTTCGACAGATGGAGGGCAGGAGACATACACAAATTTGATTGGCAGAACATTCCACACGCAACCGCAAACGCCAGCAACAAGCCCAGACCCATGTTGGTAATCACAGGTGTGATAACAGACACGACCAGAGACATACTAGCAAATCCAATAAAGAAAAAAATATAGACACATTCAAACTTTTAATATAATATAAAGTATGAACAAAAAGATATTCGCCCAATTATTGGCACACAGCAAAAACGATCTCACGAAGATAACACAACCATATATCTTGGAAACATTCGGTGTGGAAGTGGAACGTTGCGACACAATGGAGCAATACGTGGAGGCAATAGACGACGCCTGTCTGCACAAGTACTTCTCCAAGTACTGGCAGAACGACATGAAGAAATGGAAGTACTCGGGTGTGGCACTTATCGACGAAGTGAACAGTCTCAAACCAAGGGCAGTTCTTGATGTAGGCTGTGGCTATAACGAGTTCAAGGGCAAGATAGACAATCTCATAGGCATAGATCCCTACAACGATCGAGCGGACCTACAGGTCAGCACACTGGAGTACAAGACGGATCAACGATTTGACGTGATCATGTGCTTGGGTTCGGTGAACTTTGGTAGCCGGGACAAAATAATCGCGGAAGTGTCGAGATGTGTGAACCTGTTGGCAGAGGGAGGTACCATGTTCTTCAGGGTCAACCCAGGTGTGCAACACGACAAACCCGAGGCAGATTGGATAGAATTCTTTGCCTGGAATGTTCCGTTTATAATAGAACTGGCAGAAATTTTAAACTTAAAAGTGTTAGATATACGTGATGACACAAATTCACGAAAGTATTTCGTGTATCGCAAAGTAAAATGAAGACGTTGCTGGTAAATGGTTGCAGTTACGGAGAGTGTTGGAATCCTTCAGAAGATTTTGTTTCAGGCATAGGTTGTAATAAGGTTGTGAATATTTCAAAGAGCGGGACAAGTTTCCAAAGAGCCTGCAGGACCACAATAGAATGGATAGCACAGAACGGCTCCCCCGGCATGGTCATGTTACCATTGACATTTACGCACAGGTGGGAACTGGCACTCAACAAAGATGAGGACGAGATTGACGGAAGTTGGGTGCCATTACAAAATTCAAACTACTTGAACGACAGTTTCAATCTGGAGGACTCCTTAATAGATGATATACATAAATTGTGTGATTATTACTACAAAATCATACCAAACTTAAAAACATATTGGGACCTTATGTTCACTAACATTATCATGATATCGGGTTTTCTAGAAAGCAGGAATGTTCCTTACCTGATATGGGACATGTGCAACGGATTTGACAAGGGGCACCTTAACAGACCAACTAAAAATAAGGAAAGATACAAAGCCTTTGAAAAGATAAACCTGATATCGGAAAACGAAAGGATTATTGATATCTGGAAGTTCTGCGGCAACAAATTTATGTGGGGCACGATGCCCTACGATCGTAGGAGAACCACGCCGGAGTATAGACATCATCATAACGAGATACAATACAAAGAGCTAGAAAAGTACATTCTTACCTATCTAAAAAGCATAGACCAATAGACTTATGCTAGAATTGTGCTACAATAAGGAGTAAATACCTACAATGCAGAAACATACAAAAAGTTTATTAGAAGAACTGAGCTCAATGCCTCTCAGAAGAGACAAGGAAGAAGTCGTGGAAAGCAGGGCTTCTCACATCCTTGAAAGTGCGATCAGGCTGATGACCTACATCCGGGAAAACTTCGACCAAGACACAGCATTCAAACTGGAAAAGAAATTCAACTCAGCACTCAAGAACATGGACGCATCCAAGTTCAGCAAAGGCGTCGCTCGTATCAAAGAGAACAGAGACGTCAAAGAGAATCTACTCAAAATCAAAGACGGCGAATACCAAGAGGACTAACCAATGTTGATAGAAGATGTCCTAACAGAGTTTAAGAGGACACACCTTGAACACATAGAGGACATAGTGATAACCGACGGCTACGAGGGCGGCAAGGCTGTAATAGAATACTTCAGAGGACTACTACTGACACTTAAAGGCACAAGTTCAGAGGCCATGAGTGTGTCTGTCAAATGGGATGGTGCACCTGCTGTGGTATGTGGTACTAATCCTGACAACGGTAAGTTCTTTGTGGGTACCAAGTCAGTGTTCGCCAAGAACGCAAAGATCAATTATACCAAGCGAGACATAGCAAACAATCACGGTACAGACGACCTAGGACAGAAGTTATTAAAGTGTCTTGTACATCTCAAGAAACTTAACATTCAAGGCGTGGTGCAAGGTGACCTATTGTTTACTGACGAGGACATCATACGTAAGAACGTGGACGGCAAGCCTAACCTAACATTCACACCTAACACAATCACGTATGCAGTACCAGAAGCAAGTGATCTAGGCAAACAAATAGATAGAGCAAAGGTAGGAATCATATTCCATACAACATATGTTGGTGATAGCCTTGCGGACATGAACGCCCAAGGTGGGGCAGATGTTGGTTCATTCGCCAAAAGCAATGATGTGTTCTTTGACAACGCAACGTACAAGGACGTGTCAGGCAGTGCCAAATTTACTGATGACGAAACAAAACAATTTTTCAACGGCATAGAGAAGTTAGAGACACTTTTGAATGGTGTGCCACGGAACCTATCGAGTGTGTTGGGACAGAACCAAGACTTCATACCCATGTTCCAAATGTACATCAACGCAATGGTAAGGGAAGGCAAACTTCCTAACGATGCCAACAAGTTCTTGTTGGGTTTTAAAAAGTTCTACACAGACAGAATGCAACAGCAGATGTCAGGACTTAAGGCACAGAAGGCGTTACAACTGAGACAGGACAAGATGAAACAGATGCCAGTGTTCCTGAACAGAGCGAAGAAGCCGTTACAGGCTATGCTAACTTTTTACAGAGCAGTGCAGACTATGAAGGCATTTGTGCTCAAGAAAATGAACCAAGCACAGGCCATAGGATCGTTCCAACAGACGGATGGCGGACTAGAGGTAACAGAACCAGAGGGCTTCGTCGCAGTGGACAAGTCAGGCAACGCTGTTAAGTTGGTAGATAGGTTAGGATTTTCAAGAAGAAACTTGACGGCTATCAGCAAATTCAAGAAATAGTTCTAAGGTCTTGTTGATCTGAGCACTTAATTTTGCCTCATTAAAAAAAGTATCATAATTGTGCTTTCGGAGTGCTTGTGTCTGCAGGTAAATGTCTTGCCATTTCTTGTTGCCGCTTTCTACAACACTGCCTTGGCTACACTTTGCCTTAAGATCTTTACATAGGTCCACTAACTTGTGAATCCGTTCATCACTGTCTTTCTCGAGATCATAACTCTCATCAAAGTAATTGCCAAATGTCTTGAATCCTATCTCCCTTAATTTTTGCAGATATAGATAATTGCCATGCACTACAAAAACATGTTTGGCTATTATAGGCTTCCATATCTTCTCGGTCATGAATACCTCATAGTCGTTGTCATTGGTCTCTGACACTAATGAACACACCGTATCATTGTATGGTAGTTCAAAGATGTCCTGGTCCCAATGCCCCTCACGTAATGCATATTCCTGTGCCCATGGTAGTTCATATCTGGAAGGCAACACACGTTCATTGTGGGGGTGGGAATGGAAGGTGTGTATGCTGTTATCCAGGACGCCATGTTCCAATAATTTATCATAGAGTTTTATCCTGTGATTTCGCACTGTTTTGTTCAGATAAAGAAAATCCTTTTTTTTGTGCCAATAACTGCCGTTGTGATCGTGTGTGAAATTGAATTCGCTGTCTTTGTGTTTGATGTACATGTAAAACCAAAACCAACTTACCCCACCTGTCCATTTGATATGTTCTAAGTTTATGTCAGGATATTGTGTTTCAGCGTTGACGTTTTCCAAAGATTCCCATGGTGTTGCTTTTATGAAGTTGAAACCTTGACTGTGCAATAAATCACAACGTCTATTCAACTCTATACTGTATTCCTTGTTCTTTTCAAATGACCTGTTGACTTTTCTGCAATCGAGAATAGCGAACTTCCTGTCATAACTGTCTAAATCAAAATCATGCAAGGTAAAATATTCTCCTGTCATGTCAAAAGTCTGATCGGCTATGCTGTGCAAATTAACAAATTGTTCTAGTTGCTGGTGAGGGCCAGTTTTCATTATGTCTGTGAGAATAAAGTTTCGTTGCATATAGCCTATAAATACCTGTATGTTAACACCATTTCTTAAGTATGTATCTGAGGGCAAGGTTATAAGACGGCATAATGACTTGCAGAGATTCACTTTCCCAGAGGTCACAGAGAGGATATATCTCAGTTTCCTGGCACTGGCCTTGATGAGCCAACACAAGGACACAGCAGATTTCGCCAAGTCATACGCGGACCAGACCATGGCCAAGGGCACGTTCGATCAAGTCAGGATGATCAACAACGATCTATCCAACATGCTGGCCATAGTGTCAGGTGATCCCGAGATCACCAAGAAGCTCAAGAACAAGGACCAAGCACAGGCCATGAGACAGAGACAACCGGTGCCCGTGATGGCGCTGAGGAGATACCTGAGGACCTGGGAGGATCACTACCGGAATCTAACACATCTTGAGAGGGCACTAAACATAACAGACGCCAACCTCAAGAACATCAGGCGAGCAGTGGCCAACTACACCAAGTTGGATTCAAAGATGAAGATACAGACCCTACACAGACTGCAACAGCAATTACAGGCCAAACTGCCCAACACAGACATACTGAAAAAATTCAAGGAACTGTAATGGAAGAACCAAGAAAAATCTGCCATAGGTGCAACTGCGATCCACACTGCGATGAGTCCTGCTCTAACTGTGAGAAGTGTGATCACTGTGACTGTGACAGATGCCTAGAGAGGGCATTTTGAAAATGATCAAATATATCTGTGAGAAGTGTGGGTGTGAACAGCACTGTAGAAAATCCTGTACCGAGTGCAGGGACTGTCCAGATTGTGCTTGTAAAGAGTGTGATGCCAAACGAAAATAGTTACTGGGTCTACTACCTCAACCATACCGAACCC
>Ga0255758_10001038_pt1 | contig 29579 bp, 20 predicted proteins | sample 011ome_24_FD_179958 | JGI IMG/M metagenome (GOLD analysis project Ga0255758, IMG submission 179958) | Coastal salt marsh microbial communities from the Groves Creek Marsh, Skidaway Island, Georgia - 011513CT metaG (version 2) | ecosystem: Environmental > Aquatic > Marine > Intertidal zone >... | reverse complement strand
TGGCACGCTCTCCTTGAAGGACATGAATTTCAACAGATGGCTGATTGTCTGCTGCCGTTGAGAATACTTGAGATTTTTTAGTTGGAATGGTTGTATTAGACTCAATTAATTTGGTCATAACATTCCCCATTGTTTCAATTCCTAAAGATAATGGTGTAACGTCTAATAATAAAACATCTTTCACATCACCTGTTAAAACCCCACCTTGAATTGCAGCACCTACCGCTACAACCTCATCAGGGTTCACTCCTTTATTAGGTTTCTTTCCAAAGAATTTTTCTACCGCTTCTTGAACTGCAGGAATTCGAGTTGAACCCCCTACTAAAATAATTTCATCAATGTCACTTGTTGATAAACCTGCTGCTTTTAAAGCGGTTTGACAAGGTGCAATTGTTCTTTTTACTAGATCGTCAATAAGTTGTTCGAATTTTGCTTTTGACAGTGAACGTACCAAGTGTTTTGGCCCGCTTGCAGTGGCTGTTACATAAGGTAAATTGATTTCTGTTTGTGCAGAAGATGACAATTCTATTTTAGCTTTCTCTGCAGCTTCTTTTAAACGTTGAAGCGCCATAGGGTCTTCACGTAAATCTAAATTTTCTTCCGCTTTAAATTCTTCTGCTAACCAGTTGATGATCTTTTCATCAACATCATCTCCTCCTAAATGTGTGTCACCATCAGTTGCAAGTACTTCAAATACGCCATCTCCTAATTCTAATACAGAAACATCATGCGTTCCTCCACCAAAATCAAAAACAACAATTGTTTGATCTTTTCCTTTTTTATCCATTCCGTATGCCAATGCAGCCGCTGTAGGCTCATTGATAATACGTCTTACTTTTAAGCCTGCAATCTCACCCGCTTCTTTAGTCGCTTGACGTTGAGCATCGTTAAAATAAGCTGGGACTGTAATCACCGCTTCTGAAACTTCTTGATCCAAAAACTCTTCAGCAGTTTTTTTCATTTTTTGAAGCACCATTGCCGATAATTCTTGAGGCGTATATAAACGACCATCAATATCAACTCGAGGTGTATCATTGTCTCCTTTTACAACTTTATAAGGTACACGACCTACTTCTTGTTTAGATTCTGAGAATTTATTCCCCATAAAACGTTTAATTGAATAAACAGTTTTGGTTGGATTGGTGACCGCTTGACGTTTTGCAGGGTCTCCTACTTTAATTTCGCCACCATCTACAAAAGCGATGACAGACGGCGTTGTACGTCGCCCTTCGGCATTTGTAATGACAACAGGCTCATTTCCTTCCATTACGGAAACACAAGAGTTTGTAGTTCCTAAATCGATTCCAATAATCTTACTCATAATTTATATAATTTAATTTTTTGTTTTAATATTACGCAATCATTAAGTCAATCATTGTGCCAATACAACAAGACTGACACGATGTCAGATTTTAAAACTTAAAAATATATGCTCTAATTAAGACTTTGGTACAGCCTTTGCTCTTGAACAAGTAATCTTAAATAAATACATCATGAAAAAATTAGTATCATTATTATCAGCTCTATTAGTTATGTCTTGTGTCATCGAAGAAGAAATTGACGGCATAGATGCTAGTGCATTTGAAATTGTAGTGGATTTTAATGCTCAAAATAACTATCAGATTATAGAACCCTATGGATTTGACGTTTTTGAATATGACGTTACTTTAGTTTATGTTTTATGGGAAATAGATAATGGACAAGAGGTTTGGAGATTATTACCACAAAGCACTATTTTTGGCGGAGGCGCAACACTTTCCTATAATTTTGATTTTACGCGATACGATGTTAAACTATTTTTAGAAGGGACTGCCGATTTTGATGCTCTTGATTCTGTTTGGACTCAAAATGTTGTTTTCAGGGTTGTAGTAGTTCCAGCAGATAACGTAAGTAGTTTTAACAATCCTGAAATGACTGATTTCGATCTTTCTAACATACAACAGCGTTATTAACCCCGTAACCTTATATTTTTTACAATAAGCATATTAAAAAAACAATGCGTTTTTAGTATGCTTTTTTTTATTCTATTTCGAGTTGTTGCACAAATAACGGAACTTATATACTTATTTAGTACTTTTACACTCTATCATAAAATTATAACCAATTATGTCAGCATCAAAAAAAGAATACAAAAGAGTGACGGTCAAATCGTTAGTCGAAATGAAGTCCTTGGGTGAAAAAATATCCATGCTTACAGCCTATGATTATACCATGGCTAAAATTGTAGATGGCGCAGGTATTGATGTTATTTTGGTAGGCGATTCTGCCAGTAATGTGATGGCAGGTCATGAAACTACGCTTCCAATTACATTGGATCAAATGATTTACCACGCGTCTTCTGTAGTGCGTGCAATCGAACGTGCACTGGTCGTGGTTGACTTACCTTTTGGAACTTATCAAAGTGATCCAAAAGAAGCCTTACGCTCTGCAATTCGGATCATGAAAGAAAGTGGTGGACATGCCGTAAAACTAGAAGGTGGTAAAGAAATTAAAGACTCTATAAAAAAAATATTGAATGCCGGAATCCCTGTTATGGGACACTTAGGACTTACCCCACAATCCATCTATAAATTTGGAACGTACACGGTAAGAGCTAAGGAAGAGGAAGAAGCTTTACGTTTAATTGAAGATGCCAAACTTTTGGAACGCCTGGGATGTTTTGCTTTGGTTCTTGAAAAAATTCCAGCTACTTTGGCAACACAAGTTGCCGAGAGTATCAGCATCCCAGTGATTGGAATTGGAGCTGGTGGAGGTGTTGATGGACAAGTCTTAGTATTGCATGATATGCTTGGAATGATACAAGAATTTCATCCACGATTTTTACGTCGCTATATGAATCTCCACGAAGAAATGACCACAGCTATTTCTCAATACGTGGACGATGTAAAATCTTCTGAATTTCCTAATGAAAATGAACAGTATTAATATAGATGAGTAAGATTGTTTCAAATATTGACAACCTTCAAATTCTACATGAAGACAATCATTTAATTATTATCAATAAACGTTCTGGAGATCTTGTTCAAGGTGATAAAACTGGAGACACCCCACTCAGTGATCTTGTAAAAGGCTACATAAAAAAGAAGTATGACAAACCAGGTGCTGTATATTTGGGAGTCACACATCGATTGGATCGTCCCACTACTGGAATTGTTGTGTTTGCAAAAACTTCCAAAGCTTTATCGAGAATGAATGCATTGTTTTTAAACAAAAAAATCAATAAAACCTACTGGGCAGTTGTCAAAAACAAGCCTGCAAAATCAAAAGACACACTGATTCATTGGCTTAAAAAGAACCCAAAAAACAATAAATCAAAAGCATACACAAAAGAAGTGGATCAAAGTAAAGAAGCGGTTCTACATTTCGATGTAATTCACAGCTTAGATCGCTACCACCTTCTGGAAATAATCCTTGAAACTGGCAGACACCACCAAATAAGAAGTCAACTATCTACCATAGGAAGCCCTATTAAAGGCGATTTAAAATATGGATTTGACCGAAGTAACTCGGATGGAAGTATCCACTTGCATGCACGAAATATTTCATTTATACACCCTGTAAATAAGCAATTGATAAACGTTAGTGCGCCCCCTCCTAACGAAGTATTATGGAAAGAATGCATTAAACATGTTTAGACTATGGAAGCAAAGTTAATTTTAGAAACTCAGAAACAGTATTTCCTAACTCGTGCAACTCGTGATGTGAATGCACTTAAGAATTTACTCGTTAAACTACGCAAAGAAATTCTTACCAGAGAAGAGGCTATTTACGAAGCGCTTTACAAGGATTTTAAAAAATCTAAATTTGAAGCCTATTTAAGTGAAGTTGGTATTATCATTTCAGAAATTGACGCTACTTTAAAACATATTGACTCTTGGTCGAAGCCGAAAAGAGTAAGAGCATCAGGACTCAACTTTCCTTCTAAAGACTATATTTATAGTGAGCCTTATGGGACTGTACTGATTATTGCACCATGGAACTACCCGTTTCAGTTGGCGGTTGCTCCTCTAATTGCTGCCATTGCTGCAGGCAATACGGTTGTTCTAAAACCGAGTGAACACACAAGCCATACCTCGCAGTTATTAGAAGACCTTCTAAGCACTGTGTTTACCCCTGAACATGTTAAGGTTGTTCAAGGTGGGGTTCCAGAAACGACTTTACTTTTAAAGGAACGCTGGGATTACATTTTTTTCACTGGAAGTGTCGCGGTTGGAAAAATTGTAGCCAAAGCAGCAGCCCCGTTTTTAACGCCAGTAACTCTCGAGTTAGGTGGAAAAAACCCTTGTATCATTGACGCTACCATGCATACGCAATTGGTTGCAAAACGATTGGTATGGGGTAAATTTGTCAATGCAGGTCAAACTTGTATTGCACCTGATTATTTATTGGTACATAACTCGATAAAAACACAATTAATTCATGATTTAAAGTCTGAAATCACAAAAGCTTACGGCACAAACCCGCAAACATCTGCAGACTATCCTCGAATCGTTAATTCCGCCCACTTATCAAGGTTGACAGCTATGCTTAAGGACTCTGAAGTTATTTTTGGTGGCACATACGATGCCTCAGATTCCTACCTCGCTCCTACACTAATTAACGAACCTTCAATGGATTCGGAAGTGATGAAAGGTGAAATATTTGGTCCTATCCTGCCTATTTTGAGTTATGAAACTGAAAATGACATCCAATCCATCTTAAGCCATTATGACAAACCTCTTGGGTTTTATGTCTTTTCATCTGACTCCTCTTTCTACAAAAAAATGATTGAAACCTATAGCTTTGGTGGAGGTACAATAAACGATACAATGATTCATTTTGGAAACTCTAAATTACCCTTTGGAGGGGTCGGAGAAAGTGGTATTGGAACCTATCACGGAAAGCTTGGATTTGATACATTTTCACACAAAAAAGGGATTGTTATTAAAGCAAATTGGCTAGACATTCCGCTGCGTTATGCCCCTTACACAAACAAACTTAAAAATCTGAAACGACTCTTTAAATTCTTCAGCTAAAAGGCATTAAATCAACATATTTATCGCCATAGTTTTTTCTTATAGTTAATTTATAAAAACTTGATAACCATATATTTAAGTTTATAAATCAAATCTTTAGTTTAATACATAAGATATTACCCCAACCACCCTTCACGATCTAAGCTTCTGTACTGAATAGCCTCACTAATATGGGAACTTTCTATTGAAATTTTGTCTTCTAAATCGGCAATTGTTCTGGCTACTTTTAGGATACGATCGTAGGCACGGGCTGATAAATTTAAACGTTCCATTGCGGTTTTCAAAAGCTGCATCGATGAGGCATCGAGTTTGCAGTATTTTCTAATTTGTTTGGTATTCATTTGTGCGTTGTAATGCACAACCTCCGAATCTTCAAAGCGTTTGGTTTGAATTGCACGTGCTTTGGTAACCCGTTTTCTAATATTCACAGAAGACTCTCCTTTACGCTCGTCCGATAATTTTTCAAAAGGAACAGGTGTCACCTCAATATGAATATCAATACGATCCAATAATGGTCCCGAAATTTTACCCAAATAACGCTGCATATCTGTTGCAGAAGACATCATTGGTGCATTTGGATCATTGAAATATCCACTTGGACTGGGATTCATACTGGCTACCAACATAAACTACTGGGATAAGTGACTGTAAACTTAGCACGTGAAATTGTAACCTCTCTATCTTCTAAAGGCTGTCGCATCACTTCTAAGACTTCCCGTTTAAACTCGGGCAATTCATCTAAAAACAATACGCCATTATGAGACAATGAAATCTCTCCTGGTTGCGGATAACTCCCTCCCCCTACGAGCGCAACGTTTGATATGGTGTGATGTGGAGATCGAAATGGGCGTTGTGCAATCAACCCTTTTTGAGCACCAATACGTCCGACTACCGAGTGTATTTTGGTGGTTTCCAAAGCTTCATGTAAAGTCATCGGAGGTAATATGGAAGGTAAACGTTTAGCGAGCATGGTTTTTCCAGCTCCTGGCGGACCAATTAAGATGATATTATGCCCACCCGAAGCAGCAATTTCCATACAACGTTTGATGCTCTCCTGGCCTTTGACATCTGAGAAATCAAATTCGGGATGATCCAGGCTTTTTTGAAACTCAGCACGGGTATCCACAATGGTTTGTTCTAAGGGGGTGTTGTTATCAAAACAATCGATTACTTCGGAGATGTGCTCAACTCCATATACCTTTAAACCACTCACAATGGCGGCTTCTTTGGCGTTTTCTTTCGGCAAGATAAATCCCTCAAAACCTTCTTCTAAGGCTTTAATTGCAATGGGCAGTGCGCCTTTAATGGATTGCACCGTTCCATCCAAGGAAAGCTCTCCCATGATGATATAGCGTTCGATATGCATCTCTTTGATTTGATTGGAAGCGGTCAGAATTCCCATTGCTAAGGGCAAGTCATAGGCAGAGCCTTCTTTGCGCATATCGGCAGGCGACATATTAATAATAAGTTTTTTACCGGGAATTTTATAACCATTATTTTGAAGGGCTGCTGCAATCCGAAAATTACTTTCTTTAATGGCGTTATCTGGTAATCCGACCAAATGGTAACCGATGCCATAATCGACATTTACTTCGATTGTGATGGTGTGTGCTTCCACACCAAAAACGGCACTTCCGTAGATTTTTTTGAGCATATTAGTAAATTTGAGAATTTAAATCTACTAAATATTACGGAATAATAAAACAAGAAAAAGGTTTTAAGTTGTATTAGAATATACACTCCAACAAACAAAAAACCTTTGTTTCTGAAAAGAATTTGGATGTTAAAACTTCAATTTCTCATGTTTATCCCACAGACCCCAGTAGGCACCAACATCCCCTTCGGCACCAACTTTCCAAGACTCATCAAAAGAGGAGAAATAGAAATTAGGAATGTCATTTTCTTTTGTCCATCGCATGGTGTCAATAAAGTATTTCATTGCAGCTTTTTTGCTCGCAATTGCACCTCTCAAGCCCCCACCTTGACTTGGCCAGCCTGTTTCTGTAATGATAATAGGTTTGCCTTGTGCTGAATCTACGACTTCTCCATACATAGCTTGCATGTGACCTAATGAATAGTCTATAGGACAACCTTCCCAATAAGGATATAAATTGGCTAATATAATATCTGAGTGCTCTACAATAATTGGATGACGAGAAAACTCATAATAAGCATCTACATATCCTATTGGAATATTTAGTCCTGCTAAGGCTTCTTTTACACGTTTCATATAACCTATTAACTCTTCTAAGGTTAAATCGTCGCGGTACAAAACTTCATTACCTACAGCAGCTACATCTACATGTCCTGCTTTTGCTAATGCAATTAGACCTTCAATTTCTTTTTCGTTCTCTTCTTTATCATCACCAAGCCATGCTCCGACTAATGTTCTTAAACCATGCTTTTTGGCTGCTACAGGCACGAATTCATTGCCTTCTGTACATGAAAATGAACGAATAGCACCTACATAAGGTTTTAAAATCTTAACACGACGCTCAACTTGAGCCATACTAATATCATCTCCAGGCTTTTGACCATCTTCGTACATACTAAAACAAATACCGTGTAAACCATCTTGTATGGTTTTACGCCATAAGTTTTTTAGATCTTCTAACGTGTCTTGAGATACATCTATTCCTTTAGTAGAAATCTGACTGTAATCTTTTTTAGGTTTGTAATAAGATCCTTCTCTAAATGACATAATCTTGAGTTTTTATTGTTATTAAAATTTTATTTGCTCGTTTTTATCCCAAAGACCCCAACGTGCGCCAACATCGCCTTCGTGATGCACCTTCCACGATTCATCAAATGAGGAGAAATAAAACATTGGTACTTTATTTTGTTGTGCCCAATTGACTGTATTTATAAAGTATTTCATCGCATTATTTTCTGAAGGGTATGCAGCATTCGTAGGGTTGCCTTGACTTGGCCAACCTGTTTCTGTAATTATAACAGGCTTCCCGTCAGATACTTTTTGTGTAACCGCATACATTTGCTTTAAATACGTTGCCGATTGATCAATGCTACAACCTTCCCAAAATGGGTAACAGTTTACTAACAAAACATCGCATACTTCAATAAGCTTCGGACGTTCTACAAATTGGTAATAGGCATCCACGTATCCCACAGGAATTCCAGGCAATGCTTTTTTTACTCTATTAATGTATGCAATCAGATTTTGCTCGCTGAGTTCTCCACGCATTAAGGTTTCATTTCCAACAACTGCAATATCTACTAAACCAGATTTTACGAGCTTTATCAGTGCTATAATCTCTTTTTCGTTTTGATTTTTATCATCACCAATCCAAGCACCAACCATCGTTTTTAATCCTTTTGCTTTAGCAATTTTAGGCGTATGTTGGTTGCCCTCTGTACATGAGAAAGATCGTACCCACTTGGTATAAGGTGCAATGACCTCCATCCGTTTACTGATTTGAGACTGAGATAATTGATCTCCAATATTTTGTCCTTCTAAATACGGACTAAAACACAACCCGTGAAGACCATTACTCAATGTGTTTGAAAAAAGGGTTTTAATTTCTGCATCTGATTTGGAGGTGAAATCAGTATCGGTATCTAAACCTACATTAAGACCTAGATTAGAAAATTCGAGAAGTTTATTTTCTTTGTAATATGTGTTTAACTTTTTAGGTTGTGCTTTACGGTTATCTAATGCTGTTCGGATTTCATTAGCGCGTTCTTCATCGATACTATAATCTTTCATGATATACATCGCGAAAAGTGTACCTACCATTGGGAAAAAACAAAAGAAGGCGTGTAATCCGTTAACTGCTTCTTGCTGATCTAGGGTTGATAAATCTGAATTAAAACCAACAAGCCATATGATTACACCACTTAAGGCTCCAGCGATTGCATAACCAACTTTTACCATCCACCAATAAATTGCTCCAAAGGTTCCTTCTCTTCGTTTGCCTGTATTTAATTCATCTATATCAATAACATCGGCTGTCATAGACATCATAATCGTGAACAGGCTTCCAATACCAAAAGAAAAGAAAGGGAGGGCTATGATATACATCCAAGGTTTTCCAGGGATGAATAAAAAATAGAGCATTATATAACCAATAATTGAAATCCCCTGACAAGCCATAAACGCTTTCTTCTTCCCTATTTTTTTTGATAACCAAGAAACAATAGGGATTACAATAAATGTAGTTCCTAACGCTCCTAGACACCCAAATAATGAGACCCATATTCCCGATGCTCCTGCATCTCCATTAAATAATTTATATACAATCACAAAAAAGGTGAGTGAAGCAACGGTATTAAAAGCATTAAAAATTAAAAACGTAGCACCGCAAAGCTTCCTAAATTCTTTAATTTTGAAGGCTTCTACAAAACTGATGTATATTTTTTTTAGACTATTGCCAATATTTGACCCGTTTAAAGGTTCGTAATCTTTATCAAGAGTTGATTCTCCTTTAATAAATAAAGCTGGGACAATAGCACAAAACGCACAAGGGATAGCAACCCATATTGCTAATTCTCTAACGGCCACTTCCGCAGATGGAAACCACTCAGGATCATACATGATTATCCAAAATAATGGTGCAATTACCCATGCCCACTGCCCTATCCATTGGGCAATAGCCATAATATTTGTACGCTCATGAAAATCATCGCTCATTTCATAGCCCATGGCAACATAAGGAACACTAAAAAAAGTGAGGCCCAAATAAAAAATGATAGACCACAAAAAGAAATACCAAAAATTAAATTGTAATGAATTTTCTTTAAATAACTGCCACATAAAAATGTAAGCAATTCCCATAATAATTCCACCTATTAATACATACTGTCGTCGTCGTCCCCATTTTGATTTGGTATTGTCGGAAACAAAACCCATGATTGGATCTGATATGGCATCAAATAATCTAGGAAACAGATATATCATTCCCCACATTAGTCCAGAAAACTTTAAATCTTCTACTAAGACAACCATAAATATTCCTAAAATGGCTGGAAACATTTGATTGGCAAGCATGCCTATACCGAAGGCAACTTTTTGCCCGAAAGGAACTTTTTTAGAATTAATAGACATAGTGGTTTGGTTTTAGTTTGTTAGAGATGTGTTTTAGTTTGTTTGTGTGTTTATGGTAATAATATAGTTTGTAGTGTTTGTGGTTGAATTGTGATTGACTTTGAAGTTTCTCCTAAAGAGAGTTCAAAAGATTTTAATGTTTCTCCTTCGTTAAAGACCACAACTGCGATTGAACCGTCAGGGTTTTGTGCAGCAGTAACTTGTAACTCTTTATCCGAATTATCTAACCCAATTACTTTAGCGCCAGGACGAATGTATTTGCTGAAATGTGCCATTGTGTAATATAAGGGAGTAAAATAGACTTCGTCGGCATCGGGATCAACGATGATTGGAGCTACACACCAGTTTTCAAACCAGTTTGGTCCCCCTTGTCTATCAAGTACCATATTCCAATCGACCCAACCGTCAACCCAGTTATTTAAGCAGCCAATAATATCTCTTGCATATCTATTAACGGGGGCATATTTTGGGTGTAAATATTTCTTAGCGGGTTCTCTCCAGTCGTAACCCCAATCTGTTGCTTCTTTAGACCAATACCATTTGTCATCTTGCCATTTTGGAATTTCTGAATCTACACAACCTTCTGTTTCTATGAGGTATTTGTTAGGGGCTTTGGCATGTGCATATTGCAAGGCTTTTGGGAAAAAATCATAGGTGCTTTCATACCAATGTATTGCAGTTCCAGCAAAATATTTAGAGGAAGCTTCATCTTTATACATATCATCGACCCATTCTTTTAAACCATCTCTGTTTTGATCGTAGCCTAAGATTTTAATATCTGCTTTTCCTTCGGCTTCCAATTTTGGACCTAAATAGTTTTGAACAAAATCTGTTTCTTCTTCTGGGGAGAAATGCATACTTTCCCAGTTGTTACCATTTCCATGTGGCTCATTTACGGGTGTTAAGCCCCAAATATCAATGCCTTCAGCTTTATAAGAATCTAAATATTTAGAGAAAAACAAGGCAAAGGAGTCGTAATATTCTGGAAGTAGTTTTCCTCCTACATAGTTGTTATTGTCTTTCATCCAAGGTGGAGCGGTCCATGGAGAGGCGATAATTTTAAATCCATCTTCAGAAATAGCCATGGCTTCTTTTATCATTGGAATTAAATCGTCTTGATCTTCTTTGATACTGAAATGTTCAAGCTCAAGATCATCGGCTATTGGCGCGTATGTATAATTATTTAATGAAAAATCACAAGAACTTATATGTGTACGAGTCAATGAATAGTTTGCTCCTTTTTCACTAAAATAAGCCTCAAGTATTTTGGTTCTATTTTTTTTACTTAAACGATTTAGTAAATAGGCCGAAGATTCCGTAAATGACCCCCCAAAACCAGTGATAGTTTGGAATGTTATTTCAGGATTAAGTTGAATTTTAGAAGGATTTTCAGAAATTTCAAATTCTGAAACTTTAGTCAATTTATTCCCGTTTACAGAAGTTTCATAAACAGTAACTTCCAAGGGTTTTTTGGACGTGCAAGCTGTGAGCATTACAGATAAAATTAAAAAATGATACGTTTTCAAGTTTTTTTGATTTAGGTGGTTTATAGTTTATTTTTTGTTGGGGGTAATTCAACTTCTAGTAATAATGCTTCTTTATTGCCATTATAGGTTTTTGTAATAGGATTGCCTCCACGGGTTAATCCATCAAAAACACCTTGATCTACCAAGTCCCAAAGGGCATATTTTGCTTTACCATCTACTGTAAATAACCCAAAATAGTTTTCAGATCCTCCCTTATTATGAGCATCTTTCCATGGTTCATCAAAAGCTTCAAAATAAAAGCATGACATATTATTTTCATTCGTCCATTGACGGATGTTATTATAATAAATGGATTCTTTATACTCATCGGTTGCTTTTGATCCTTTGGCACCATAAAATCCATTAGAAGCACTTGCCCACCCTGTTTCTCCAACATGAATTGGCTTGTATATTCCTAAACTTTTAATATAACGCGCTACACTATCGACTTGAGAAATGGCGTATGTATTGGCGCGATTCATAGCAATATCAATTCGTTTTAAACTAGAAAGTTCTGTTTCATTTCCAAAAACGCCCCAAAAAACGGGGTTGTAGTGGGTATCATGCATAGGATAGGTATGAACAGATAAATAATCCACAGCTTTGATTAATTTTGTAAGGTCTTCCACATGGTATTGAGGATCTCCCCCGCCCCAAGAAGCAAAATTATCCGAACTGGTAATCCAAAGATCTTTTGATAAATCTCCTTTTTCTTTTAAGGATTGTAAATGTGTAACCCATTTTAAAATCACATTGGGTTGTACATAATAAGAAGTAGCCCATTTTACCATGGATTCATTTCCTACAGCAATGACTTTTACAATCTCAGGATATTCTTGTGCTAAAGAAACCGCACGATCAATTTCTGCTGCATTGTTTTCGCTTTCTAAGTTGTGGTCTACTGGTTTATCTGTCCAGGCATTTTTACAATCAATCCAAGCCCCTAACATTAAATACATTTCAAAAGTGGGGTCTTCATTTTTTAGTTCGCGGATTGCCTTTAAAATGTTAGATGTATGCGCTAATTGAACATTATAAGTTCGTAATATTCGGATATTCATCGCGTGAAGAATTTTCATATCTTCTTTAAGCTCTCCTATTGTAGGTTGAAAATCTCTTGATGATTTTCGATACCCACCATAAGAGATGGCTAAATAGTTTGAATTTCCTAATATATCTTTAGCGGTCACTTCTTTTTGTCTTTGATCGTTTGGTATGCGTTCTTTTTGTTTGTTTTCTTTACAGGACATTACAAGAAAAACAAGCAGTATTAAATTTAATATGTATGTTGTTTTTCTCATAATCTCCTATCGACATTATTTTAGTCGTTCTTTTTTAATTTGCACATTTATTTGAACAACTTCACCATTACGATTAAATACTTTATTACTTATTTCTGTGTCTAAGTTTAAGCTGTTAAACGTTTTTGTGGCTCCATTACTAAAATCAACCGTTAAACTGTCTTGATCAGCAATCGTATATATAACAGGGACTTGACAATAGGTGAAACACAAAGAGTCCTTAGAAATCAAAATGCTATCTTTATTCGTAGGGATTGCGATGTAATGAAATATGTTGCTTTCTTGTAAAAATTCATCTTTTCGCAATAAACGTGGATTAAATCCGAGTTTTCCATCGGAAACCTCTACGCCTAATTCACCAAAACGAGATAAAACATCTTCTTTTACTTGTCCCGTCATTCCGGGTTGTTGGGCGCCTTTTCCTGCAGGTGTATGTGAATAAGCATCGGTTGGGAATGCGCCATACAGTTTTGGTGATTTATGTACACCAATTCCTGCATTAATTTCATAATAATGATCTAACAAACTCCCTATTGTAACTGCATCTGTTTCAGAATCGATGGCTGAATTACAAGTTTCCAACACTGCCAATTGCAATTTTGAAACCATATGCCAATAAATAGACCCTAAACCTTCATAGCCATAAAATGTTCCTGAACGTCCTGTAAAAGCTTTATGATTAAAGACTTCTTCAAAAATTTGAAGAACTTTTGGAGTTTCTGATTTAGCAAGTGCTTCATAAGAAGTTCCTGCAAGTTCTAATAGAGCTGCTTTTAAATCATTAGCATTTTTAAAGTTTCCGTTGAAATGGTGATCTCCATTAACGTCTTTCTCTAAAATCCGCATATTTCCATCGGAAACGAGTTGTTCCAATAATTTAGAGGATGCTACAGCATACTCTGAAATTGTATTACGCTCAATAAACCCTTTTAATTCTTTGTTCGGATATAGTAAATAACTGTACTGATCGGGACGGAATAGTTTACTGGCTTTCATTGCATCTAAAACAGATAAGGATTGTTTAGAAGATAAATATTGTGAGCTTAATACCGCAACCTGCCCTTCTAACATTTCATCTAAATATGAAATTGAAACGCTGTTATTTTCATTGATGGTCATCAAATTATAGGCGTGATATAAGTTATCTTCTCGCTTATTTACTTCAATTGAGTGCTCTAAATACTGGAGACTTAGGTCAATAAATGATTTTATATCTTCAATAGCAATTTCATTTTTTCTTCCTGAAAAAGCGGCTTTATAAATTTGATCTCTATAATTACTTCCTGCGGTTCCTAAGGCATCTAAGATGTTTTTTCTGTCTGTATCATTGATACGCTCAGAAAGCAACTGTTGATTGTCTTTAAATGTTGTATGAATGGCATTGAAGAATGTAACAAGCTCTTTGGAAACTTCTACGGTTTCTAAATCGGATTGTACTACAACTGTGTCAAAGAATTTTAGGAAACGTCGTAAATAATACAAGGTAACCATAGAAACTCCACTTCCTACTAAGGCGTTGTTAGCATCGTTCCATTCTGGACGTTGTGTATTCATCCAAATTCCACCTTCTGGAATAAAGTTTGAAAGTTTAGCTAAAGTCGTGGCTAATATTTTTTCAATGAAATTAACTTTTACAATGAATCTATTTTCATCGCGAAGTAAAGCACCATCCGCTCCCAGTTCTACGCGTTGTTCTCTAATTTTATGATCTAATGCTTCATCAAATTCAATGGTGTCTTTTGGATTTTCAAGCAGAGCGTCATAACTCTTAATTTTATAAGGAACATTGGCATAAACAAATAAATCTTTATCAAATAGAGTTGCTAATTTTCCTGGCTGATGGCTTTCAATAAACTCTAAAAATTTGAGTAAATAAATCACTTGGTGATCGCCCCAATATCCAATGTATGACCAAGGATCGTCTGGCTCAATAGTTTCCCAATCGAACCCCCCTTTGGTAACTCGGTATGGGTTGTAACCATCAAAAGTAGTTGCGTTCAAAAACTTATGAATCATACTTTCAATAAACGCTGGATAAGAATGCGCTAAGGCTTCCCAGTTTTGGAAAATATCACGCCAATTTCCTTCGTAATCTAATATTTTTGAACCGTCTATTTCACTTTTGGTGTTGATAGAGAATTTATTCCAAGGACGACTTGGATCTCCATGACGACGGCTAAATTTTAAGGGCATATATTCAAAACATAAGCGTCTAAAATTCGTATCATCAACTTCGTTAGCGAGTGATTGTAGAACTGAAAGTGAAAATTTTTCTGGAAGTTTCTCGATAACTGTTTCAGTGGTTCTTGAAACTTTTTTATTGGCTTTTAAAAGATAATTTTGGAAATCCCATTTTTCAATCTGATAATTATCATCAAAAATCCCACCTCTCATAATATTAAATAAGGTATTTGAAAAATGACGTATATCTCTAAATTTATCTGCTGAAAGCTGTAATCCATCAGAAGCTGCATTTAAATCAATTAATCGTGAAGTTCCTTTCTCAATTTTTTGGTTGATCAGTTCCCATAAACCATCATTGGCTTTAATTTGATTAATTAGTTTTGCAATTGATGAATGGTTTTTATTCACTTCTGCAACAAGCATCCATTCTTTGTTCTCTAGCGAAGATAATACGATTTGTGAATTCACAAAATAAGCACCTTTTTCGGCTTTAACATCTGTTTCTTCTGAAATAGGGTGTAGTTTTCTGAAGTTATCGAGCTGTAATGATGATAATAAATATTTAGAATTTTCTAAACCTATAGACCAAACGATGTTAGCTTTTAAAGCTTCACTAGGCTCCGCTTTATCTACAATGATCGCACTTAAAGCATAAATTCCTAAGCCAGAACTTTTTTCTAACTCACTGCGTTTATATGCATCTACTAAATTACTACTTGCATTCTGTAAATCACTTCCAACTCCGTAAGGCAATATGTTTTGAATTCCATCCAATACATTAATTTCAACCTTAGATGTTGAAGTATTGATAAGTTTCGATTTTTTTATAAATCCAAATGTATTTGTAGAATTCCATTGGTACTGAAAGGTCAACTCTAAATCGTGATTAATTTCTTCAAATAAGACTTTGTTGCCATACTCATTTTTGTATAAGTTTCGAGTAGTTCTGTACGTTCCAGCAAAACGATCAGAAAAAGGTTCCCATAAATGAACTTGATCATTTTTGACGACTTGAAAAATAGATTTACTTCCTGTGATTTCGGCGGCTTCCGTAATTTTATCATCTGTATAATACGGAAACAAAGCGAATTCAGAGTTTTTTCTTCCAGCTGTTAGGCCTCCATTACTTGAAATAAACATCCAGTGATTAGAATCACTAACGATGCTCATAAAAAATGGTCTCATTTTATCACTATTAGAAATCTTGTAATAAACTTCGTTGTCGATATTTACTAAGGTTCCTTTTATATCCGCTCCTTGATTTACGTCTTTATCTTTGCCTGAAAAAATAGCTTTTTTTGTCATTTAATTTTTTGTAATGAAACCTCATATGATCGTACAATGAGATTTTTAATTCTATAATATTGTTTAACTGCTTAGATTTGTTTGTTTTTAAAAAATAATTTGTGATTTCAAAAATAAAAAAGGCATATTATAATTTGCTTTAACAAGCACTTTTTTTTCTGTTATAATTCATTTATTTTAATAAACTAAAATTATAGCGATTCTTTTAAGGATATGATAGTTTCATCGAGAAATGATGTACTATTAAAAATAAAAAAAAATAAGGCTAGAGTTTTACCTCTAGCCTTATAAATAAATTATTGAAACGTTATATTATCAAAATAGATCACATTGTCAGCTGATCTTCCACCTAAATCGAAATCAGGGAAAACAACAATTTGATCAATGTTTGTAGAACCATCTAATCCGTTTCCAATACGACTGGTAAAATCAAACGTCAACTCTTCCCATGCATTAACTACTGTATTGGGAACTTTTATCTCTATTTGTGCCCCTCCAGAAGGGTTTACTAATTTAACCCCCACGTCACTAATTACAGTTTTGTAAACCATAACTTTTATGATCGCATTTGAAGCCGAAAGATCCCAAGTAATTCCCATTTCTCCATGTGCAGTTTCGGTACCAGCCCAAGGGTTACCAGTTTGAAGTGCTGTGATTTTAGCTACAGTCGCAGAGTTATTAATTCCTGATGCATTTGGATTTGCTACAAATTCTAGTGGTGGGTTTGAATCATTCTCAAAAACATTCCAAGTCCAATTTGCTCCATGTCCAGATGTTTCAAAATCAATAGGTAGCGTAAGGTTATAAGAACCTGTGCCGCCACCGCCGCCACCGCCGCCGCCGCCGCTATTGCCGTTGCCGTAGAGTCTTAAATCATCAAAATAATAGGTATCTGTACTCGTTGTATTTAAATCAAAGAAAAGAACAATCTTGTTAAATTTATTACTGTCCGCAGCTGTAAAAGGGAATGTTAATTCTTCCCATCCACTCGTAACGGAAGTCGTTAAAAATTGTTCAGTATTGTTACCAGCATTTCCAATTTCTTCTAACTTTAATCTCACCTCAGTATTTGGTCTTGCAGACCATACTTTAATTTTAAAACCTGTATTTGCATTAAAATCTAGTTTTGCATCTAAATCGTATTGAATGTTATCCCAAGGGTTGTTATTACCTCTTACCACTTGACCAACTTTACACGAAGTGTTTACAGCATTGTCAAAATCTGGATTATCTACCCTTGAAAGACCTACTCCATCAGGAATAAAATCTGCAGATGGGTCTGTTTGAAAGGTCATATTAACGTTTGCAGCACTGTAAGATTCCGTTGTTTCAGGAGTACATGCGCCGCCACCGCCGCCGCCGTTGCCGTTGCCTTCGCCATAAAGCATTAGATCGTCTATATAATATGTTTGTTCAGTTGAAGTACCTAATTCAAAGAACACTACAATTTTATCAAATTTGTTAGAATCTGCGCTTTCAAAATCAAAGCTAATCTCTTCCCATGCTCCAGCACTTTCTGCCGATGTGGTAGCTGAAACTTCTTTAAAAATACTTGAATCGGTCTTATCTTCTAATTTTAATAATACAGCTGTACTTGCAGTTGGAGACCATACTTTTAGTTTAAAGCCTGTATTTGAATTAAAATCTAACTTCGCATCTAAATCAAGTTGATTGTTTGCATACTGTGCTGCACTCGTTCTATCGATCTGTCCGACTTTACAAGATGTATTGACGTCATTTTCAAAATCTGGGTTGTCGATCCAAGAAAAACCTGCACCATCTGAAGTAATATCAGCAGTTGGGTCTGACATAAATGTCATATTAAAGTCAGAAGCAGATAAAGACTCTGCAGTTTCAGCATCACAAGTTCCTACGACTTCAGCAACATTAATTGTGATTTCATCTGTGAAGATATCGAATGCTCCTGCAACGTTTGATGATCTTAACACTACTAAGTATGTTCCGTTTTCATAAACGTTTACTGGGTTGATAAGATTTGAAGTACTTTCATCTCCAAAATCCCAATCATACATAGAGGCATTTATTGATGTATTAATAAAGGTTACTGTTCCTGTGCTCGCATTAATCGTGTGCGTAAAACCAGCTGTAAGTTGTGGTAACACCGCTTCATCGTCGTCACAACCCATAAAACTGATTGCTAAGATAAGTAGTGATACTTTTTTTAATGTTTTAATTAAATTTTTCATTGTCTGTTATATTAGTTATTTTCTATTGTTCATATACTCTTACGTAATCTACTAGCATGTTTTGTGGAAACGTCTCTCCACTCACAGGACTACCAGGGAAGTTCCCTCCAACGGCCAAATTGATGATGATATAAAACGGTTTATTGAAAACCCAATCTCCCGTCACATCAGTCGGTTCTATTGCTTCTGTGTCATCAGTTGCTGGAACGCCATCGTTTAATGTATAAATAGCATCTTCTGGAGTGACTTCAATATCTGAAGGTGTAATTTGATTGTATAATACATCATCAATGTAATAGTTGATATATTCTGGACCCCACTCGATTCCAAATACATGGAATCCGGCATCATAACGTTCATTTCCTAAGTCATAACTTTTAGTCACTTGTCCTTGAGGATCTGTTTCACCAGAATAACCTGGTCCGTGAATAGAACCACTTACCTTTGTAGGTTCTTGTCTTCGGTATTCCATAATATCAATCTCACCACATTGAGGCCATCCGTCAACATCATAATTATCTCCTAAGAGCCAAAATGCAGGCCAAAGTCCAGATCCACCAGGAACTTTTATACGGGCTTCAAAACGTCCGTAGGCTTGAGAAAATTTTCCTTTAGTAAGTAGCTTAGCGGATGTGTATGAAGATCCGTTATAATTCTCTTGAATAGCAGAAATTACTAACAATCCATTTTGAACGGTTACATTTTCTGGACGGTCGGTGTAATATTGCAATTCGTTGTTGCCCCATCCATTGACACCTGTTCCTATATCATAGTTCCAGATTTCAGAATTCGGAGCGCCTTCTACATCAAATTCATCTGACATAACCAAATTTGAATAAGTCGCAACCGTTTGAGTTTCTTCGTTAGAACAATTTGTAAGCGTTAGAACTAATGCAAAAACAAAGGTCTTCAGCACTGCTGTTTGAACCCGCATTTTATGTTTATTTATATTATTCATGTTTTATTGTTTTGTTGTTTTAAATTGATCTAGTTTCCTCTATAAAAATAAATATTATCTACATACAGTTCTGTTAACGAAGAACCGTTTATGTTTTCCATAATAAGAAGTCCCATATTATCTTTAACATTTAGAGTTATCTCAAATTCTAATGTATTCCAAACACCTGGTTCAAAATCAGTTCCATTAAAAAATATTTGTTGGAATGTATCATCACCACCACCATCAACTTGATCTGCTCCAAAATCTCTTACTGTAATTAAAAAATCAAGGTTTGAAGGTTCTTCAGGAATATAAACATTGAGATGAACCTTAGAAAATTCAGTAGCATCAATTGTTGGATTTGCAAATTGAATTCCTACAAAATTAAAATTCGTGTAGTGAATCATATTGTTACCACTGACTACAAAATCACTAGATAAAGTTGTTTGCCATGGCTCCCAATAGCCGTTAAAAAAGTCAACAGGAACATTTGTATAGCTATCACTAAAAAGCGAGATTACATCACTAGAGTTTCTTGTTGGAGTGGGTGCAACATCAAATCCACCGACAGCACTTACGGTCATTGAACCCTGTGCTTCTACGCCTCCTAAACTGGCTGTGATAACCGCTGTACCATCACTAACACTAACAACACCAAATTGATCAACGAATGCTAAACTAGGATCTGAAGATGTAAAGTCAAAATAACTTGGTGCTACATTAACTGTTTTGTTAAGCCCAGAACCCAAATTAAACGTTTGTGTAAGGCCTGTTATTTCTAAATCAATTCCTGCAAAGGCATCTTGTACAAGATCTTGACCATTTAAAATAGCAGGTCTTGGTTGACCAATGGTTCCGAGTCTTTCAAATTTTAATTCGTCAATCCAAAAGGTGTAACCTAAACCGCCTGTGTTTTGAGTTCCTGCCGAATACCAAAACATTCCTCTTTCATCAAAAAGTTTTGAAGGGTCTGGAATTGGAATCACATATTTTACCCAGTTTGTGCTCAAACTTACATTGGTATCGTTTACTTGATATTGGTTTAACCCAAAGTCTTGTCCAAATCCAATTTCTCCAATCACAACCCCTTGAGATGCTTTTGCCCAAAAAGTAAGTGCATCGAATTCTGTAAGATCACGACCTGAGCCTTCGACTCTAAAAATACCCCCAGCATAACTTCCATCTGGATCATTTGCATTTGGCACATCAAATCGCATGGAAGCCTGGCTTTCATAGCCTTCATTTTCATCAACTGACCACGCTGTTGCTTTAGAACCTAAGTACGGAAAGTAAAAATCACTTCCAAGTCCTATGGGTGAATCAGTGAAGATTTCGCCTGTTTTGGATAGGGTAGCAAATTCGGCTTCATCAGAAATATCTCTTTCACAACTCATGGTGATTACAAAAAGTAAACCTGTGAGGAGTGTGATTCTTGAATACATAAATTTTATATTTTTCATTTTTACAGTGTTTTATTTTCCTATATTAATATGAATGTATGTTCTAATTTCCCATTCGCTTCCATTAGGAAATCCTACAGAACTGATAGGCGGTACTGCTGGATAGGTGTTTGGAGGAATGAACATTGGGGAGTAACGTGGCGAGTATTCGTTTAGTGAACGCCATGTTCCACGTACTCCAACTTGTGTATTTGGAAGTATAAACCAATCTGGTTTTCCTAAGGTTGTTGATAAATCTAACATTAACTGTACAGGATATGTTAGGTTAAAATCACGGTGATAATCAAAAGGTCCCCAATCGTTAAATTTAAGAGTGTGGGTTAGTTTTAATTTGTTATAGATGAATCGAATATCTCCACCAAATCGTTCTATTAAACGATCATCACTACCGTTTGCTTGTGCGTTACCGGCATAAAAATTAGCGATAAATCCAAGGTCTGGATTTAGTTTAGAAACAATTCGTGAATGAGCTTCCCATAAATCTTGAGCAGGAGCTGCATTTGGGAATGCAAAAGAAGTACGATTCGCTAAGAAACCAACTGCTGCATCTTGAGCTGTTGGGTGATGACGAAATACAAAACCAAGGTTGAATGCAAATTTTGCATCTTCAGCGCGGTCGTTATCCCACTCATACATCCATGTTCCTGGAGTTGGATCGTATGTTAATAAGAGTTCTCCAGCTGTAGTTTCTCTGTTGGCTCTAACTGCAAATGGATCATCTTGAACGTTTCTTAGACGTCCAGGTCCTCCATCTAAATCGTTGGGCATTGCAGCAACAATTGGTTTTTGCCATAAGAAATTAGGAGCAATTTGAAAATCTCCAAAGGTATATGCAAACCCAGAAAGGAAGTTGTTTTGGTTACCGCTTCCAGAATCTTTTAATCTCCATCCAGTAAATGTTTGTGTTTGATCGGATCCACCATTAGCAACTAAGCCCATGCTTGCCCCTTGTGCATACCACATAAAAGCTCCTTTTTGATAGGTTAACTTGGCTTTTGCTCCCCAGTTGTCTTTTTCATTAATTTCATCTGTATAGATTACATAATTATCCGTAGTTCCTTCAGCGATTTGAAATTCACGACCGTTTAAAGGTTGTCCACCCCAGATACCACCAACATCAAAAATAAAGTTGCCAAATTTTCTTGTGGCATGTAACGTAACTCTACGTGTTTTTGGAAGTGGTATTGCAATTGAAGTTACTGCACTCCCAACATCATCAATATCTTCGTGGTAAACGGTTGTTAGATCCCAGTTGCCAAATCTTTTACCGTACTTTAAAATTACGGCTGGATTCGCTCCCCACCAAAGTTGAGGACCAAAGGCCGCTTTTAAACCATTTAAAGCTCCTTTAGCATCAAATTCAATTCCTGAAATTTCACCGTTATACAAATCTAAATTTGGCCCATAATTGGCTTCTCTATATAAGTTAAAGAAATCTCCTTCATAGGCCCAGTGATAGTGTCCTGTTCTATAAAAACCTCTTAAATTAAAGTCTTTAGCATTCCAGTCAAATTCAGCGTTATAAATTCTTACTCTGTTTGGGTCTGTAATAGTTACATTACCATCATCTGTATTTACATCAAATGAGCGTCCCGGGTTTTCATAAAATATTTCATCAATTGGATTTTCAGCAACATTACCAAGAATATTGAAATTTACATTGGCACGCATGTTAGAAGCAGGGTTTCCTTCTACTCCAATAAAATACGATTGCATGTGGTCAAAGCCGAGTTCATTTGGATAAGCATTCGAATTAGGGTCTTCATTGTCGGGAGTTGTAATAAGTGTTCCGCCCGTATTGAAGGTTGTAGACTCAATTCTCAAATTGCTTAGTTTTAATTTTTCATTGCCTCCCAAAGCTGCTTTATCTCCTCTTGCACGAAGCACCGCATCCATTAATTCGATGTTGTCAAAATGAGTTTCAACAAAATCCGGAGTCACGCCGGCTTCGTAAGGGTTTAATTGGTGTGCTATTTTTAAAGCATAATAAGATGCTCGTGGATATAAAGTGTATAGACCTCTTGAATTTGTTGGACCTTTTGCACAAACTCCAAACCATTCCTCATTCATGTTATTTTCTCCTGGAGCGTAATCAAGTTGATATCCACCATTTGACCATGAGGCATTGTTGTCATGAACTTCTAAATTTTTAGTTTGTCCAAATTTCCACCAACCATCACTAAACTGGAATGTGAAACCACCAATTGCATTTTCTGATTTTCCTAGACCTGCTGCATTCTGATAAATATCTTTCCAATTTGAAACCATGTAATAGGCCTGCATTTTTTGGTCTTCGGCATTATCAAGCGCATTAAATGAATCTGAACCAAATTCAGTTAACATGATTGGCATGTCTAATTTTTCTTTAACAGTCTCAAATGCGTCTGTAAAAGAAGCACCACGATACATATTCGTTCCAAAAATATCAACATCCTTACATTCTTCAGCAATGATATCTATAAATAAAACATCCCCGTTACAGATTGCTACAGGATGAGACGAATCGATACTTTTCATTTTAATTGATGCATCATTCATCAATTTATACATAGGTCTTCCACGCTCTTCTCCAACGAAATCTCTTTTTTCTTCTTCGTCTGGAAAATCTTCTGTTTCTGCACCTGCCCAAAACAGTCCGTAATTATTTTCATTTCCTAATAGAAACATTAATAAACCAGGAGTGTCCTTATAATCTTCGGCCAATTTGGTGACTTCAGATAGTAATAGCTCTTGTGTTGCTTCATCGCTATAATCTGTTACTGGTACCCATGCACCATTTATAGTAAGTCCATAACGACCAAAAGAGTGGTTTAACATGGTATAAATACCATAGTTTTCATAAATGTATTGGATCCATTTTGGTTGTGCTCCTGTATATTGTCTTATAACATTAACACCCATATTCTTCAATAACCCCATTTCTGCATCTAATGCTGCTTTGATTACATCATCAGACTGGTTCCATAAACTGTAGGAGTAATTTGTGCCAATTGGGAAATAGTCCCAGTTCATTCCGTTGATCATGAAGTCTTCTCCATTCACTACTAATTTCATCCCATTTTCATTATTAACAACCTTTACCTTGTCTGCCTGAGCAAAAGCGGTTGTTGTAATTAAAAAAAGAATTAATCTTACCAAAGTGTTTTTCATAATTTGATTTTAAAAATTATTGTTTTTAGATTTTGTTTATAGTTTTGATAAATATACTCACTTAGCAATGTATAAGTGATAATAAAAAGCACTACAAAAAACATACAAAATAAAAAAACCTAGAAATTTTGATCTATTTATCAAAAAAAGATCAATATAATAGATAAATCAATGGTTTAAAAAAATTCAATAGCCGCATAAAAACTGATGAAGCATTCGATAATGTAGTGGTAATGTATTGTTAATTCCATGATAAAAAGCACCTAATACACTTGTGTATAGTTTAAAAAATGTTTTTTTTACCATAAATCAACCATTTTATGTTGGGGTGTCACTACAAGCATATTTGTATTGTTGAAATAAAATTCATTAATATCAACTACAAAAGTATTTTACTTTTTACAAAAATACAATGCGTCTGGATTTTTCTTAATATTTTTGTAGTACTGAAAACGTAATTAATAAAAAAATTAGATTGTATCTTTGAAAAAAAAAGAATGAAAAATTATATCGCTGAAACTATAGGGACCTTTAGTATGATATTTTGTGGTTGTGGCGCCATGGTGATCAATGATTTTACTGGAGGTACAATCACCCACCCAGGAGTAGCAATCACTTGGGGTCTTATTGTAATGGCTATGATTTATGCCTTTGGTGATATTTCAGGAGCACATTTTAATCCTGCGGTTACAATAGGCTTTGCCGTAGCTAAAAAATTCAGTTGGCAGGAAGTCCCTAAGTATATTGTTTCCCAATTTATAGGAGCCATTACTGCATCCTTGTTATTACTTTATTTATTTCCTGAAAGCGATTTAGGAGCAACACTTCCAACCATTGAACCGGTAAAAGTTTTTATAATAGAATTGCTGCTTAGCTTTTTCTTAATGGTTGTAATAATTAATGTCTCTACGGGGAGTAAAGAAATTGGACCTATTGCTGGAATTGCTGTTGGGAGTGTTATTCTTTTAGAAGCGATGTTTGCTGGACCTCTTACAAAAGCTTCAATGAATCCTATTCGTTCTTTGGCTCCTGCCCTTGCTTCAGGGAATTTCACACACTTGTGGGTGTATCTTACGGCCCCTTTTGTTGGAATGTTTCTTGCCGTTTACAGCTGTAAACTCGTAAAAAGCGAGAATTGTTGCGATGATAAATGTTAATATTTGTTTAATTATATATTTCATTAATTAAACAAGATGTATTTTTACAACATAATACAAAAAAATTATGTCCAAAAAAAATACACCTTCACAAAATTCCCTTGTAAACCTATATATGGAGTATGTTTTAGAGCACAATCATGCCCCAAAATCTGTTTATGCATTTGCAAAATCTAACGGCTTTAAAGAAGCTGAATTTTATAAGTTTTTTACAAACTTTGAAACCCTAGAATCTAAAATATTTAGTTTGTTTTTTACGAACACCAAAGAAACATTAGAGTCTAGCAAGGACTATCCTACCTACGATTCTAGAAATCAATTATTAAGTTTTTACTTTACCTTTTTCGAAAACTTAACCGCCAACAGAAGTTATGTTGTTTATGCCTTGAATGAAAGCTGTAACAAACTTGAAAACTTAAAAAAGCTAAAGGAGTTACGTTCTAAATTCCTGGACTATATTGATGAATTAGATATCGAAGTCCTTCAAATCAAAAACAAACAAATAGAACAAATAAAAGATAGTATTGTTCAGGAATCTTATTGGGTACAACTCATGATTACTTTAAAATTCTGGCTCGATGACACATCGACTTCCTTTGAAAAAACAGATATTTTTATTGAAAAATCAATCAACGCCAGTTTTGATTTGATCTCTATTTCTCCGCTTAAAAGCGTTGTGGATTTAGGAAAGTTTTTATTCAAGGAAAAAATTAGCATGAATTAATATGAAGTCAATTGACAGAATCCCAACTTCAAAAATTGAACGTGCTGGAAAACTCGTTTCAACGGGTGCTAAGGTTGGTGTAAACTACCTCAAATATTACGGTGAAAAAATCACAAAAACAAAAGAAGAAGCAAAAGACAATCTTAACAAAAATAATGCTGAAGATATTTATTCAGGGTTAAAACAACTTAAGGGAAGTGCTTTAAAAGTAGCACAAATGCTCAGTATGGAGAAAAGCATTTTACCGCAAGCTTATGTTGACAAATTTTCTTTAGCACAATTTTCAGTCCCTCCCTTATCTTCCCCACTAGTGATTAAGACTTTTAAAAAATATTTTGGGCAACATCCAAATTTGATTTTTGATGAATTTGATTCAGAATCTATGAATGCAGCAAGCATTGGGCAGGTTCACAAAGCAGAGAAAGATGGCAAGCAATTGGCCGTTAAAATTCAATATCCCGGGGTCGCAAATAGTATCAAATCGGATTTAGCTCTAGTGAAACCTATTGCTGTAAAAATGTTCAACATTAAAGGAAAAGATTCAGATAAATATTTTCAGGAAGTGGAAGATAAATTGGTTGAGGAAACCAATTATAAGCTTGAGATTTCTCAAAGTAAAAAAATAGCAGACGACTGTGTTCACATTCCTAATTTGTTATTTCCTGAATATTATGAAGATTACTCTTCAGACCGTATTATTACTATGGATTTCATGAAAGGAGAGCATTTATCTGAATTCACAAAACACAATACAGATAAAGCGAAGTCTAACCAACTTGGACAGGCGCTTTGGGATTTTTATATGTTTCAAATACACAAGCTCAGAAAGGTACATGCCGATCCTCATCCTGGAAATTTTCTAATAAATGAAAATGCGCAACTTATTGCACTCGATTTTGGCTGTATGAAATCTATTCCAGAGGAGTTTTACATTCCATATTTTGAATTATCAGATAAAAAAATTATTGACAACCCAGTGTTGTTTAAAGAGAAGTTGTATGAATTAGAAATTTTAACCCCAACAGATACTCCCGAGGAATTAGAATTTTTTACAGCAATGTTTCATGAACTACTGAGCGTATTTACATTGCCATTTCATGATTCTATATTTGATTTTTCTAATCCTGATTTTTTTAATAAAATTGGAGACTTAGCACAACGGTACAGCAAAAGTACTGAACTCCGAAAGTTTAACGGCAACCGTGGTTCCAAGCATTTTATATACATCAATAGAACGTTTTTTGGACTGTACAATCTAATGTTTGATTTGAAAGCGTCAGATGTGAAAATTAACCAATTTATAAACTACTAAATGCTACACTTAAAACGGCAAGATTTTGATGATTTAGATCATGTTTACAGAATAAACATGATGAATAGTTGTTCCGGTTTTAAATCGGCAAATCTGATCGGAACCAAATCAAATGATGGCACTCCAAACGTTGCGGTGTTTAGTTCGGTTACCCATTTAGGCTCCAATCCCCCATTATTAGGAATTGTGTTTAGACCTGTTTCAGATGTGCCAAGAAATACCTATGAAAATATCATAGAGACAGGACAGTTTACTGTGAATCACATCCATCTAGATATTATTGAGCAAGCACACCATACCTCTGCTAAATATGATAAAAGTATTTCGGAATTTGACATTACAAAACTAGAAGAAGAGTACAAAAACGATTGGCATGCACCGTTTGTAAAAGGAGCACCAATTCAAATGGCACTTACTTATTGTGAAGAATATTTAATTAAAGCCAATAATACAATTCAATTGATTGCTGAAATCAAAGATTTATACATTCAAAACGATATTGTGGAGGATGATGGGTTTGTAAATCTAGCCAAAGCTAACATCGTCGCCATAAATGGATTAGATGGCTATGCCTTACCTTCTTTAAAACAACGTATTGAGTACCAACGTCCAAAAAAATAAAAGTTGAATTCCTATTGAAAAAATCTGATCTCCCTTCCAAAGTTTGTGTTCAATGTTTAAGACCATTTACATGGCGAAAAAAATGGGAAAAAAATTGGGAATCAGTGAAATATTGCAGTAAAAAATGTAGTAGTCAACGAAAAAAAAAGCTTAGTTTAGTTCGGAGATATTCAAAATAATATTTCAATTACTACAACTTCAAACTAAATTATTTTAAATGAAAACACTTCGTCTTATACTAGGAGATCAACTTAATATTCAACATTCGTGGTATGCGTCTGTTTCTGAATCAAACGTCTATTGTATGTTTGAAATGCGTCAAGAAACGGATTATGTAAAACACCACATTCAAAAGGTGGTGGGATTTTTTGCGGCCATGCGCGATTTCTCAGAACAATTAAAGTCCAGGGGGCACAAGGTTATATATTTAACTTTAGAGGATTCAAACAACAATCAAAACCTAGAAGACAATCTCAAAAAGATCATTGCTTCTCATGAGATAGAATCGTTTGAGTACCAATCACCAGATGAATATCGATTGGATGCGCAGCTCAAATCCATTTGTAATACGCTTTCAATTTCGTTTAAAGAATTTGACTCTGAACATTTCTATACTAAACGTAATGAATTAGCGCTTTTTTACGAAGGGAAAAAACAGTTTTTAATGGAACGGTTTTATAGATATATGCGCAAAAAGCATCACATTTTAATGAATGGCGAACAGCCTGAGGGTGGCGAATGGAATTATGACAAAAGCAATCGTAATAAATGGAAGGGTTCTCCTGAAGTTCCACCATTTTTGGACTTTAAAAACCCTGTAAGTAACATACTTAATACAATAAACACGAGTGGCATTGAAACTATAGGACGATTTGATTTCACTACATTTTCATATCCGATAAACAGAGAACAATCCTTACAGCAACTTGATTATTTTAATCAAAATTTATTGATCCATTTTGGAGATTATCAAGACGCATTGCATACCAACGAAGTGTATCTATTTCACTCACGTCTATCGTTTGCTATGAACCTAAAGCTAATCAGTCCAAAAGAGATTGTGGATGCTGTTATGGCACATTACCGAACAAATGATAACGAAATATCAATTTCTCAAGTCGAAGGATTTATCAGACAAGTCATTGGTTGGCGCGAATATATGCGGGGCATGTACTGGGCACAAATGCCCGAATACAAATCATTGAATACTCTTGATAATCACCACAAAATTCCAGATTTCTTTTGGACAGGCGATACAAAAATGAATTGTTTGAGCAAAACAATAAATAATTCATTGGACAACGCCTATGCACATCACATTCAGCGTTTAATGATTACTGGTAATTACTTGTTATTGACCCAAACCAACCCGGATGAAGTTGACGATTGGTATTTAGGAATATATATTGATGCTTTGGAGTGGGTGCAACTTCCAAACACACGAGGTATGAGTCAATTTGCGGATGGCGGACTGATCGCAACAAAACCCTATGTTTCATCTGGAAGTTATATCAATAAAATGAGTAATTATTGCAGTGACTGTAAATACAACGTCAAAGATCGTTTAGGAGAAAATGCCTGTCCTTTTAATAGTTTATATTGGAATTTTTTGGAT
>Ga0255758_10001020_pt1 | contig 29938 bp, 17 predicted proteins | sample 011ome_24_FD_179958 | JGI IMG/M metagenome (GOLD analysis project Ga0255758, IMG submission 179958) | Coastal salt marsh microbial communities from the Groves Creek Marsh, Skidaway Island, Georgia - 011513CT metaG (version 2) | ecosystem: Environmental > Aquatic > Marine > Intertidal zone >... | reverse complement strand
GACCTAATTTGTCCTCAAGGCGCGCAACCGTGTACCCTGGCGTCAATGTGGGTACCAAAAACGCACTCATGCCGCGCTTACCTGCTGCTTTATCGGTGACTGCAATCACGATGGCTACGTCACCATTTTGACCACTGGTGATGAACTGTTTGACACCGTTGAGTACGTAGTGATCACCGTCGCGAACCGCCGTGGTCCGCAAACCGGAGGCGTCGCTGCCCACATGGGGCTCAGTCAGGCAAAACGCGCCGAGCATATCGCCGCGCGCCAAGGGGGTGAGCCACTCGGCTTGCTGCGCTGCATTGCCATGCTTCATTAGAATAGCGTTCACAGGGCAGTTGGTCACCGAAATGACCGTACTGGTGCCGCCGTCACCAGCGGCAATTTCCTCCAGGACAACCGCCAAGCTCACATAATCCATCCCCGCACCACCCAAATCCTCCGGCACGCAGATGCCGTAGCAACCGAGCGCGGCCAGCCCGCGATGCGCCTCGACGGGGAATGTGTGGGACTTATCCCAAGCAGCCGCGTTGGGCCACAATTGTTCTTGGGCGAAAGCGCGGACCGCCTCCTGCACCATGCGTTGATCAGCATTCAGCAACATACGGGTCGTCCTAGATCAGTTCAACGGCCATGGCCGTAGCTTCGCCACCGCCGATACAGAGCGACGCCACCCCGCGTTTACCGCCCTTCAGGCGCAGCGCGTTAAGTAGGGTCACCAAAATGCGTGCCCCACTGGCGCCAATTGGATGCCCCAATGCGCAAGCACCGCCCAACACATTGACTTTTTCATGGGGTAGCGACAACTCGACCATTGCCGCCATCGGTACGACTGCGAAGGCCTCGTTGATCTCATAAAAGTCAACCGCGTCAGCCGTCCAACCTGTCGCCGCAAATAATTTTTGCATCGCAAACACTGGCGCAGTCGTGAACCAGTTAGGCGCTTGTGCGTGGGTGGTGTGTCCGACGATACGCGCCAATGGCTGACAATTGAGCGCCGCCGCTTGACTTTCTCGCATCAAAACCAAGGCGGCTGCACCATCATTAATCGACGAGCTACTGGCTGCCGTAATGGTGCCGCCGTCTTTCTTGAATGCGGTTCGCAGCGTTGGGATCTTATCGGTGTTGATTTTGCCGGGCCCCTCATCAACGGAGACCACACGTTCACCCGAACGGGTCTTGACGGTAACAGGGGCAATCTCAGCGGCAAAGCTTCCGTCCGTAGAGGCGGCTTGAGCCCGCTGGACGGACGCAATGGCGAACGCGTCCTGCTGTCCGCGGGTGAACTGGTACTTGGCGGCACAATCTTCACCAAAGGTGCCCATCGAACGCCCAGGCTCGTAGGCGTCCTCCAAGCCGTCCAGCATCATGTGGTCATAGATTTTGTCATGGCCCATGCGGTAACCACCTCGGCCTTTTTGCAGCAGGTAGGGCGCATTTGTCATGCTCTCCATACCGCCTGCGACCATGACTTTCGCGCTACCCGCCATCAACAAGTCATGCGCCAACATGGTTGCCTTCATACCCGAGCCGCACATCTTGGATAACGTCACGGCACCTGTTGACAAGGGTAGGCCGCCTTTCAATAAGGCTTGTCTTGCAGGCGCTTGTCCCTGGCCGGCCATGAGACAGTTGCCAAACAAGACTTCCTCAACCAATTCTGGCGCGATACCGGCACGCGCGACTGCAGCGGCAATCGCAACGCCGCCTAAATCATGCGCAGCCAAACTGGCGAAATCACCTTGAAACGCCCCCATGGGCGTGCGCGCGGCGCTGACAATGACAACGGGATCTTGAGACATAGTTACTCCATTTAGGGTGCAGCGGCGTGGTCGACCAAGCGGCTGCTGGCTTCATAGGGGAACACGTCATGGACGTGACCAGCGCGTATACGGGATTGGTGTTCTTGCCAAAATGTGGCGTCGAGCAGGTCTTGGTGGTGCCGCAAGAACTCTTGACGAACCATAGGGTTACCCAGCAAAAAGGGACCAAAGGTTTCGGGAAAGACATCTTTGGGACCGACGGTGTACCAGACTTCACCAGACATTTCCTCTTCCTCGTTGCGGGGCTCGGGTACCCGCCGGAAGTTGCAATCCGTGATGTACTCAATTTCGTCGTAATCGTAGAAAACGACCTTGCCATGCCGAGTGATCCCGAAGTTCTTCCAGAGCATGTCACCCGGAAAAATATTGGCCGCGACTAAATCCTTGATGGCGTTGCCGTACTCCACCACCGCTTGATTGAGCTGCGCACGCGCACGCGGATCATCCCGGTTGACCTGCAGGACATCGAAGGCCTCTTGCAAGTAGATGTTCAGGGGGATCATGCGGCGCTCGATGTAACAGTGCTTGATGATGACCTCAGGTTCACCGTTGCTACCCGAGGCGGCAATTTCGAGCTGGCTCGGGGCAAATTTTTTAATTTCTTCAATCAGCTCTGGCTCGAACCGCGACAAAGGAAACGCGACATCGGAATACTCCAGGGTGTCCGCCATGCGGCCCACACGATCGTGCTGCTTCACCAACAGGTATTTGCCTTTAATCTGTTCGCGCGTGGTGTCTTTTTGCGGCGGGTAATAGTCCTTAATCACTTTGAAAACAAACGGAAAACTGGGCTGATCAAACACCAACATGACCATACCCTTGATGCCGGGCGCGATCCGAAAACGATCGGTGCTTTGGCGCTGATGTGCCAACAAGTCTCTATAGAACAGCGTCTTCCCCTGTTTCGCCAATCCAAGCGCGTTGTACAACTCTGTACGGGGCTTGCGAGGCATCATCTGGCGCAAAAACTGCACGTAGGCGGACGGCACCTCCATGTCGACCATGAAGTAGGCGCGGGCGAAGCTGAAGAGAATCAGTATTTCGTCCTCCGTGAATAGCGCCGCATCCAGATACAGCCGCCCTGCCTCATTGTGCAGGACGGCGAGGGCAAAAGGCACCTCTTGAAACCCATTCATGATGCGGCCGACGATGTACGCGCCCTTGTTCCGAAAGAACAAACTCGACAGCACTTGAAATTGAAAATTAGGACGCAATCGCGAGTGGTCAAACCGCGCCAACATCGCAGCTTGTAACCGGTCGATGTCGCGCTCTAAATCATCAAAGGTACATTGCAAATTGAAATCGACCACCACACGCTTGACGCAGTCCCGCATGGTCTGATGATCGGGGTAGTACACCCGGTAGGTGGGCTTATCAGGGTTTTCGTTTTCAATGTACTCGGTGCTGACCGCAGGCCGTACAAAAATAAAATCGTTGTGAAAATAACTGCGGTGCAAGATTTTGGTGGTCACCGAGTTGAAGAAGCTTTCGGCAAGCTCCGGTTGGTGATGATCGACCAGCAGGCCAATGAAGTGCAGCTTCACCTGCTGCCAAGTCTCGTGGGCCTGCTGACTCGCCTTGAACTCCCGCTCCAGTCGTGTAACGGCCTCCCGCACCCGCAGATCGTAGAACTCGATCCGCTCTCGCTGCGCGCGCTGTTGCCCAACCCAGTCCTGCGTTTCAAACCGATGCTTGGCCCGCGCGGACTCGGCGCGGAACAAGCGATAGTGGCGATCAAAGCCTTCAAGCAGCGCCTGCGCCATGTCATAAGGCAGACGGGCGTTGAGGGTTTGCGGAAACGCAGACTTGGTAGCGTTGGGCATGCCGATCAACTTTCAGGGCCGCGGGGTGCTGTGGCCGACTTTGGCAACCGCTTTGGCATACATGGCATCAAGACTGGCATTGCTGTCAGCCGTGAGATGCAGGTCTTGCAACAAGCCATCGTGTAGCCCATATACCCAACCATGCACCGTGACTTCTTGCTCGCGCATCCACGCATCCTGCAGAACGGTTGATTGGCACACGTTGCGCACCTGCTCAATCACATTGAGCTCGCACAAAGCGTTCGCGCGGACTTGCGGATCGATCTGGTCCAAAATGTTGGCGTGGCGATCGCGCACATCTTGAATATGTCGTAACCAGTTATCGGCTAGACCAATCCGCGCTCCCTCCAAAGCGGCCTGCACGCCCGAGCAACCGTAGTGCCCCACCACCATGACGTGAGAGACCTTGAGGCGTTCAACCGCAAATTGCAGGGTTGACAGCGCATTCAAGTCGGAAGGTACAACGACGTTCGCCACATTACGATGCACAAATACCTCACCAGGCTCTAGACCCGTGATTTGGTTGGCGGGCACGCGGCTATCGGAGCAGCCAATCCACATGTATTTAGGTTTTTGCTGTTCCTTGAGTCGTGTAAAAAAGCCCGGCTGGCTGCGCTGCATATCGGCAGCCCATTGGCGGTTGTGATCAAAAAGGTCTTTTAAGTTTTTTGGCATGCGTGGTGGGCTCGTGAGAGCGATTTACGAGTTAAAGCGTTTCGGAAAATAGTTCTCGACCAATCAGCATGCGACGAATTTCACTCGTGCCAGCACCGATTTCGTAAAGCTTGGCATCTCGCCACAGTCGACCCAAAGGGTAGTCGTTGATGTAGCCATTACCGCCGAAAATTTGTACCCCTTCGCCCGCCATCCAAGTGGCTTTTTCCGCCGTCCACAGAATCACCGACGCGCAATCTTTGCGCACTTGGCGCACGTGTTGCTCGCCCAATTGATCCAAGTTTTTGGCGACGGTGTAGGCAAACGCGCGTGCGGCTTGCAGCACCGTGTACATGTCAGCGACCTTGCCCTGGATGAGTTGGAATTCACCGATGCTTTGACCGAATTGCTTGCGGTCGTGGATGTAGGGAATGACGTTGTCCATCACGGCTTGCATGATGCCCAACGGTCCGCCACTCAATACGGCACGCTCGTAGTCCAAGCCACTCATGAGCACCTTGGCACCGTTGTTCAATCCGCCCAGGATATGACTTTCGGGAACCTCAACGTCTTTGAATACCAGCTCGCCGGTGTGGCTGCCGCGCATACCTAACTTATCGAGTTTTTGTGCCACAGAGAACCCTGGCATATTTTTTTCGATTAAAAACGCCGTGACGCCTCGGGCCCCCAATTCGGGTTCTGTTTTGGCATAAACCACCAAGGTATCTGCATCAGGGCCATTGGTGATCCACATTTTCGAGCCGTTCAGAACGAAGTAACCGCCTTTGTCTTGCGCGGTCAATTTCATACTGATCACGTCTGAACCCGCGTTGGGCTCACTCATGGCCAGCGCACCGATGTGCTCGCCTGAGATTAACTTGGGCAGGTACTTTTCTTTTTGCGCTTGGGTGCCGTTACGGTTAATTTGGTTCACGCACAGGTTGCTGTGCGCCCCATAGCTCAAGCCAACCGAGGCTGATGCGCGCGAAATCTCCTCCATCGCAATCATGTGCGCGAGATAGCCCATGCTGGCGCCGCCATAGGCCTCTGGGACGGTGATGCCCAGCAAGCCCATGTCACCCATCTTGCGCCACATATCCATAGGAAATTGATCATTGCGGTCAATCTCAGCAGCGCGGGGTGCGATCTCTGCGCTGGCAAAGTCACGCACGGCATCCCGCAGGGCATCGATGTCGTCTCCGAGTTGGTAGTTCAGGCCGGGCAAGTTACTCATGTCGCTCTCTATCTGCTGGTTAGTTTGGATTCAGTATTGTTTATGAACAGGTGCGAGGGTTTGCTGCATCACGGCGCACAACGTGCGGGTCCCATCCGGGTCAATGTGGAAGACATCGGCTTGGGTGATGATGAGCCGCTTGCCCGCCTTCAGTACACGTCCAATGGCATGGAGGTCACCGCCGGTTTTGGCGGTCAAAAAATTAATTTTGTATTCCACGGTCGTCACTTCAGCGTCTGTTGGGGCCACGGTGAGCCCCGCGTAACCACCCGCAATGTCTGCCAAAGCGCCCATGGCACCACCATGAAAACTACCCTGTTGCTGCGTCACTTTGTCGCTGAAGGGTAAGCCGAGTTCGCACCGACCCGCCTCAACGGCTACGAGGTAGACGCCGAGTTGTTGCATCATGCCTTGCCGAGCCAAACTTGATTCCACCCGGGCGAGTGGCGAGGTTATGTTTGCTTCGGCCATATTCAGTGGGCTGTTTGGGGTTGCGATTGCGCTTTGGTGCTTCGCCCTTTGACCGGCTCGGTCTGCGCCAGTAACGCACGAGCCTCTTTCTCGTGCGCTTCGATTTCTTCGAGATTGGCTTGCAGATCCGCCAACCGATCCAGCAGCTGCGCCTTATTCGCAGCCAAAACCTCAAGAAAGCGCTGCAGCTGTGCCCGCGTATCGCGAGGGCTTTCATACATGTCGATGATGCCTTTGGCATCGCTCAGGCTGAGGCCGAGGCGTTTTGCACGCAAAGTGAGTTTGAGGCGGGTGCGGTCTCGGGCGCTGTAGACCCGCACACGGTCGCCTGCACCGGACCGCTCGGGAGACAACAACCCCATGTCCTCATAAAACCGGATGGCTCGGGTCGTGAGATCGAACTCCTTAGCCAAGTCACTGATGCTATAGGTTGGGACACCCATGGGCTTTTTCTCCTCGCGCGTGGTGGTTTTACTTTACGTTAACGTTAACGTAAAGCAATCGCTATCTTAAAGGATGAACCTGTCCAAACGCAAAAAAGTTCACCAAACAGGCAGTTGCAACGCGTTCAGACGGCGGCGCTCACCCGCATAGTCAGGGAGGACACTGGCCACGGTCCCCCAAAATTTGGCGCTGTGGTTCATTTCTCGGAGGTGGGAGAGCTCATGAACCACAACGTAATCCAAGGACGAGAGAGGGCCATGAATGAGTCGCCAATTCAGCCTGATATGACCTTTCGCATCGGCGCTACCCCAGCGGGTATTGGCGCTCGACAAACGCAACGCTTGGTATTGAACCCCCAGTTCTGGTGCGTAGCGGTCAAGGCGCGACAGGAAAACCTGTTTGGCAAACCGCATCAGCCACGCCTGCGAAGCGTCTTTGATTTGTGTCGCCACGGCGGTGAGCGGCAGCGCCAAATGGAGTTCGAGGGGCTCCTGCGGTGGCATGGTCTCTGGCTCCCAGCCGCCATCGGTTCTCCACATGACGGGCTCGCCCGCTTTGGTTTGCAACTGGCCGCCGGCTGGGGCCGTCGCATGGGTGGGGTTTAAAACCACTTGAACCGTGCGATCAAGGACTGGAAACTGCGCACCATCGCACCACTCGATGCGTTGTTTGATCTGCTCGTTTTGCCGCGCCTGCATTTCAGACAATTTAGCCAGCAGCCAAACCCCTTTTTCACGCAAGACTGATTCAATTTCTGCAATGCCTACCCAGCGGGGTGCCTGTACCACCAGCCCCTCCATGCCGACGCTCATACCGATGGTACGTCGTTTACCGCGTTTAAGGTGGTAACCAATATAGGCGGTGGGTAGTTTGATTTGATGGTTGGCTAGGGGGTGTTGCCAACTGGGTAGACCGATCACTTGGCTGATGGGCTCAGCTGACCCGCTTATGGCTGACTTGTCTTCTGACCGGGGTTGCCGCGGCGTTGGAGCGACTGCGGGATTAATTGGTTCAGACTCGCCAAAGTCAAAGCCCAATTGGGCGGCCAAGCTGCCCAATAATCGCCGTCCTCGGCGCTTGTCAACGACCCGCGTCGCCATAAGCCTCTGGGTCGAGTTCACGCATCTTCTGCTCGATCCAAGTCTCAACCTCTTGCATCAATTCCCCGGGCTCACGGCCAACTGAGGGGATCGGTGGACCAATCGCGAAGTCAACGACGCCTGGATATTTAATCAACGCCTTACGCGGCCAGCACTTTGCAGATGTCACCGCAACGGGAATAACCGGCGCACCGGTTTGGACCGCGAGCTTGGTACCTCCTGTTTTATAGACGCCTACCTCACCACGGGGAATACGCGTCCCCTCGGGGAACATGATGACCCAGGTCCCTTGTGCCAACAGCCTTCGGCCCTGCTCAACTACCTTGGCAAAAGCCTGCGAGCGTTTGCGGCGGTCAATATGGATCATGTCCATGCGGGCCATGGCCCAACCAAAAAATGGCACAAACAAAAGCTCACGCTTAAAGACGTAGGCCAACGGGTGTGGCATCAACGTCGGCATACAAAAAGTCTCCCACGTTGACTGGTGTTTGACCAACAAGATGGCTTGGCCGTTTGCCGCCTGTGGCAGGTGCTCAAGTCCCGTAACCCGGTTTTCAATGCCCAATATAAAGCTACCACTTCGGACAGCGACGTGCAACCAACCAACGCACAACCAGTAGACCTGTTGAGCGGACAAAAATGGTGAAGTGATCAGGACCACTAAAGCCCATGGCACCACCGTTACGGTCATGAACAACAAGTGGAGGACTGATCGCAAGGCAGCAACGACCACCTGATAAACCGTGCGCTGGGTCATGAGGTCGTGGTGGTCAAACCACCGCCTAGCAGGTGCGTGACGAACTCATCCAACGAGGCGTGGATATGGGCTCCAGCCGGTAAACCGGGCGGCGGTTCGTTGAGGCTGTAAGCAGCACATTTTCCCGTCAATAACAGATGTGTATGGGCGCCAGCTGCATGCCCGGCTTGGATGTGGCGAACGGTGTTGCCGGCCACTGCGATCTCATCAACCGGAACCCCGAAACGTTCGGCGATTTTCAAAATCAAACCAGGCTTCGGTTTGCGGCAGTCGCAGGCATCGTCGCGCGTGTGAGGGCAGAAAAAAACCGCATCGACCCTCGCGCCAACCGCTGCCAATAACTTATTCATCTTTGCGTGCACGCGGTTCATGGTGTCTGCATCAAACAGACCGCGTCCTAAGCCCGATTGATTCGTTGCAATGACCACGCGCCAACCCGCTTGATTAAGACGGGCAACGGCCTCTAGTGCGTCGGGCACAGGTACCCAATCATCAGGGCCAGCAATGATGGCCTTGTCATCGAGGTTGAGCGTACCGTCTCGGTCGAGAACAACGAGGCGAGGGTGACTTTGCATGGCGATCGATCAGGTTGCGAGGCGCGACAAATCGGCCACTCGATTCATGATGCCGTGCAGCTCCGACAACAGCGCCAACCGATTGGCACGGATCTGCTGCTCGTCGGCGTTCACCATGACACCGTCGAAAAACGCATCCACGGGATCTCGCAGTGCCGCAAGGGCCTTCAAAGCTGCGGTGTAGTCCCCACTGCCGAGCTGTGTCTCGGCAACAGGCTTGACTGCGGTAATGGCGTCTGCCAAGGCAGATTCAGCAGGCTCCGCAAACAAAGCCGGAGACACCGTCGCCGCGATATCCGACGGATTGGCTTTCTTCAAGATGTTGCTGATACGCTTATTGGCAGCCGCCAGCGCATCACTTTCGGGCAGCGCCGTGAAACTGCGCACCGCCTCAAGACGATGGACCACATCGGATAGCCGCTGGGGTGACAAAGCCAGCACAGCGTCGATCGCACGCGCGTCAAACCCTTGATCCTTCAACAAGCCTGCTAAGCGATCTTGGATAAAGGTTTCCAGTGGCGCCAGGTCATGGGTAATCAGGGTTCCGAAAGCCTTTGCACCGTCAGCGATCATTGATTGGAGAGACAGTGGCAAATCTTGTTCGATCAGCATCCGCACCACACCCAGCGCGTGGCGACGTAACGCGAAAGGATCACGGTCGCCGGTTGGCAGATTACCAATACCAAACATACCGATAAGCGTCTCCAACTTATCGGCCAATGCGACCACCAACGCCACGTCATTTCGGGGCAGCGCATCGCCAGCGAACCGGGGTCGGTAGTGATCTTCGATGGCAACGGCAATAGAATCATCAAGCCCATCGTGGCGCGCGTAGTAGCCGCCCATGATGCCCTGTAATTCAGGGAACTCACCGACCATGTCCGTTAGCAAATCAGTCTTTGCCAGAGCCGCTGCCTGTTCGGCCGCAGCAACTAATTGGGCATCGCCACGGCCGTTGGCCACCAGCGCTTGGGCAATTTGAATAGCTAAGGCACGAACACGCTGTGTCCGCTCGCCCTGCGAACCTAATTGGTTGTGATAAACGACCTTGTCCAACTCGGGTAACCGCGATGACAAGGTTTTCTTGCGGTCTTGGTTGAAGAAAAACTGCGCGTCTGCCAGCCGTGGCCGAACAACCCGCTCGTTACCGCCAACCACTTGACTCACATCACTTGGCGAAATATTACTGACCACTAAAAAATGGTTGCTCAGCTTGCCACGCTGCGTCAACAAGGGGAAATACTTCTGATTCGCCTTCATGGTCAGAATCAAGCACTCTTGTGGCACCTCCAAAAACGCGGGCTCAAACTGACAGGCCACCACATTCGGGCGTTCAACCAAGGCGGTCACCTCATCGAGCAATGCATCATCGTGAATCGCGACCAAGGGTCCTGTCTCAGGGGTCTCGAGCAACTTGGCAACGTCTGCCAACTGTGCCTCGATCGCAGCACGACGTTTGGCAAATGAGGGGATGACCGCGCCAATGTTGGTGAGCTGCTGCTCATAATCGTCTGCTCGATCAATCGTTATGACCGGCGCTTGCGCCTCAAAGCGATGGCCGACTGTTTCGTTGCCTGCGGTCAAACCCAACGCGCTTACATTGACCGTTTTGTCGCCGTGAAGAGCCAGCAAGCGATGGGCGGGGCGTACAAAATTGACGCTGCTCCAACCGGGTAACGCGCAATTGGTGTGCAATTGATAGGACATCACCTTGGGAATCGGAAGCTTGGCAATCGCCTCATCCAGAGCGGTTTGTAGGCCTTCGGCCAAGGTGACACCGGGAAGTGTGCGCTGCAGAAAAAGGGCTTCGGCTTTGCCGTCCATTTGTTTGGTTAATTGCGCTGCGACGCTGGCATCTAAACCCATACCCTGCAGGCGCTTGAGCAAAGCCGCCGTCGGTTGACCATCGGCATCAAGTCCCACTGCCGTCGGCATCAGTTTGAGGTTTTGCGCACGATCTGCAGCTTTTTCAGCAACCGCAGACACGCGGACAGCCAATCGACGCGGCGAGGCGAAAGGTTCAAACGCCGTATCGGCCTCGACCAGCCCGTTAGCGACCAAGCTGCTCACCAATTGCGACGCGAATGCATCACCCAATTTACGCAACGCTTTTGGGGGGAGCTCCTCGACGAAGAGCTCAACCAATAAATTATTTTTCGACATACGATCTACAGTCAATGTTTCTGTGGGCGCTGATTGGATCACGCAGCTTTCTTGGGCAACGTGGCAACCCACTCAGGGGGCGCCAAGGGGAAACCTAAGCGCTCGCGACTTTCGTAATAGCTTTTCGCGACGGCGCGCGCCAAATTACGGATTCGCCCAATATAGGCTGCACGCTCCGTGACACTGATGGCCCCACGGGCATCCAGCAGGTTAAAGGTGTGCGCTGCTTTGAGAATTTGCTCGTATGCAGGCAATGTCAACTGCACGTCCATCAGGTGTTGCGCTTGTCGCTCGTGGGCCGAAAATGCTGTGAACAAAAAGTCAACGTCGCTGTGCTCGAAGTTATAGGCGGACTGCTCTTGCTCGTTTTGTAGAAAGACGTCGCCATACGTGGTGGTATCTGTCCACTTCAGGTTGTAGACGTTATCGACTCCCTGAAGGTACATGGCCAGACGCTCGAGACCGTAGGTTATTTCACCGGTCGCTGGTTTGCAATCGATACCACCGACTTGCTGGAAATAGGTGAACTGCGTGACCTCCATGCCGTTCAACCAAACCTCCCAGCCAAGCCCCCATGCACCGAGGGTTGGGTTTTCCCAGTCGTCCTCGACGAATCGAATATCGTTCTTTTTGAGGTCAAAACCCAGTGCCTCAAGGCTGCCCAGATAGAGATCCAAAATATCGGCGGGTGCCGGCTTCAAGACCACTTGAAATTGGTAGTAGTGCTGCAAGCGGTTGGGGTTCTCGCCGTACCGGCCATCTTTGGGACGGCGACTGGGCTGCACGTAGGCTGCCTTCCAGGGCTCAGGGCCAATGGCGCGCAAAAACGTGGCGGTGTGGCTGGTACCTGCACCGACTTCCATGTCAAAAGGTTGCAGCAGAGCACAACCCTGCTTGTCCCAATAGTCTTGAAGCGTGAGTATTATTTGCTGAAAGGTACGCATGGTTTTGAGGTGTAAAGCGCTCAGGTAAGGATTTACCGGGCGGACATCCGCAGCGCATTGAACCCCTAATTTTACGGTGCTTCACTCGGGTCGTTTACGTGGCACCAGAAATACCAAAACAAGCACGCTCAACACCCAAAGCGGTGTGTGGCCCCAGCGCCCCGCCCATTGCACATAGGGCGTCAGTCCTGTACGCCCTTCAAAGGTCGTTACCAATACGCCACGCGTCTGCATGGGTAGGTTGTCGACAACCCGCCCCAAGTGATCGATGACCGCGGTTGCGCCGGTATTCGTCGCTCGCAACATAGGCCGCCCCAGCTCGAGGGCGCGCCATCGTGCCATCTGTAGGTGCGATGGGATGGCTGTTGTATCGCCAAACCAGGCGAGATTGCTCATGTTCACCCAAGCAGTAGGCGTTGGATCAACCCCCGTCATGCGTTGCGCCATCTCATCACCGAAGACATCCTCGTAACAGATCGTGACCGCCAGTGTCTCACCGCGCCATTGAAACCCGGGCTGATCGGCGCCGCCCGGCTTGAACTCGCTCAGGGGAATATCCAATTGACTCGTGAACCATCGAAAGCCTGGTGGCGACATCTCACCAAAAGGCACCAAGTGGTGTTTGGCGTAGCGGTATTGGGGAATATCAGCGAGGGACGCTGCGCGACTTTGGGTGTTGATTAGCCATGCTTCGTTCCGGAAAATATTGTCACCAATTTGAACGGGGATCCCAACCAAGGTCGCCTTCTCTTGAGTGATGTGAGACCGTATCAGGTCTCTCCAAATGTCTGCCGGGACCGTTTCAGGCAGCGTTGGAAATGCGGTTTCCGGGAGGATGGTCAACGCGGCATCGCTTGCCTCGACCCGGGCGGTGTACCACGCCATGTCACGGGCTGCATTGCTGCCAAACTTTGCGCTCTGATCGACATTCCCTTGGACCAACGCAACGGTATGGGTGCCATTAGGCGTGCCCCATCCTTCTGGCGAAGGCTGGACAGCTGGCGGCAAGCCAATGATGACCAGTGCAAACGCAAGCCAAGGCATCACTTGACGCATCGTCCAGCCTTGTGCGGTGAACTTGGTGAGGCCACTCCATGCGGATGCAACCCATGCAGCGGTAAACACCACCATTGCCGTGACGCCTGTCACGCCGGTGATGGGGGCTAGCCACCCCCAATTTGTCAGATGCGCGTAGCCCAACTCTCCCCAGGGAAAGCCAGTAAACCACTTGGCACGCAACCATTCCGCCAAGGTCCAAGCTGCCGCGATAGCCAGTGCGGACGTGATGGCGTGTCGGTCTGAACGCACGGCGGCTCGTGGCGTGACCCTGGTCGCCACATAACCAAGGGCTGCGGTCATGTAAAGCGCGAGGGCTCCCGCCAACGCGGTCACTGCAAGTGCGGCGGCGACCATTGATAGACCACCGTAAACATGCATCGAGTGGGTCAACCACCAGACTGTTGCGGCAAGCCAATTGGCAGTGACCCACCACACACGCACGTATGTCGCACGCGCGGGCTGCGGCGCGATGATCGCGGCAAACACGACTACCAGGCAAACCATCTGCAGCCAAGCTGCCGGCTGGTGATGCTGGATTCCAACCGTTTGAAAGACAGGGTGATCTGCCCAAGGCCACATACCTGACCACGCCAATAACCAAGCGATGGCGGCAAGTGCCAACCACTTCGACAAAGCCCTTACGCTTGTCAAAGCTTGGTACTTTCTAATGCCCGAGCCCTGTCAGGCCCGTGCATCGGCTGATGCACCCGCTCCTGCCTTTTCGGCATCGGCTTTCGGCAAGGGCGTGACCTTGAACCACCGTACTGCGCCGCCCTTGGCATGCATGACTTCAAAACGCAAACCATAACCCACATAAGACTCACCCCGCTTGGGTACATGCCCCATGTCATGCGAGACTAAGCCACCGATGGTGTCGAATTCATCATTGGGGATGTCAACGTCGAAGGCCTCATTGATGCGATCAATGGCGGTATCACCGTCGATGCGCCAGGTATTCTCGGACAGGCCGTAGATATCACCACCCTCATCATCTTCGTCAAATTCGTCCTCGATTTCACCCACGATCTGTTCGAGCACATCCTCAATCGTCACCAAGCCAGCGAGTTGTCCAAATTCATCAATCACCACTGCAAGGTGATTTCGATTGGCCTTGAATTCGCGGAGTAACTGATTGAGGCGTTTAGTTTCCGGGACAAAAACTGCGGGACGAAGCAGTGTTTTAAGGTTCAGTTCAGGCGAGCGGATGCGTTTGATGAGGTCCTTCGCCATCAAAATGCCGATGATGTTTTCGCGTTCGCCCTCGAAAACAGGAAAACGAGAGTGGGCAGTTTCAATAACTTGCTCGAGCAATACCTCTATGCTGTCATCGATATTTAGTAGGTCAATTTTTGGTGCGGCAACCATGACATCACCCGCGGTCATATCACCAATCCGTAATACGCCCTCAAGCATATTTCGGGCGTCAGCCTCAATCAGACCTTTTTCTTGTGCTTGGGCGAGTTGCTCGATCAGATCGGGGACACTGTCAGGGCTCGGGTGGAGGAGTTCTGCGATTCGCTGGAGTATCCCGCGCTTTTCAGTTATCGCGGTAGCGTCGGCGTTAGGAGCAGGTAGTGGGTCAGGCACAGTGTTGGACCGTAGTTTCGAAGTGGGTAGCATAGCACTTGCACATTACTTGGGTGCTCTAAAACGATATTGCAGTGTCCCGGTGAAACGTTGTGCATTTCTCACCACCTTCTGCGAGCGACCAAAATGCGACACTAACGTCGGACCTTGGCGGTGAAAATAAAATAACTTTTTAGGGTTAACCGTGAATATATTGGCTGATTTAGGCATCCATGTTTTCGAGCGTGGCTGGCTCTCGAGTAACAACGTGCTTTGTATTGGGGCAGAAAACCACACCTTCGTTGATACGGGTTATGTGGATCATGCAAACCAAACTGTCGAATTGGTTGAGTCCGTCCTAAGTAGGCCGCTTACAGCGATCATCAATACACACCTTCACAGCGATCATTGCGGCGGAAACGCAGCCCTGCAACGTAAATTTCCCGGAGTAGAAACTTGGGTGCCCTCACCGTCGTTTGACGCTGTTCAGGATTGGGACGGCGACGCGTTGACCTACGCGGTGACAGGACAATCCTGCCCACCATTCACCGCCACTCACCGTTATCAAGCCGGAGATCGGCTACGTATGGGGGACATCGAATGGCGCGCGTATGCGGCCATGGGGCATGACCCGGATGCCATGCTGCTCTTCCAAGCCGAACATAGGATACTCATTTCAGGAGATGCGCTCTGGGGGAATGGTCTCGGTGTGATGTTCCCTGAATTAGATGAGGCCGATGCGTTTGACGCAGCGCTCGAGACGCTCAATCACATCAAAACACTCGAACCACTGGTCGTTATCCCTGGGCATGGAGCCGTTTTCACAGACGTTGCCGACGCCATTGGTCGCGCAGAACGCAGAATTAAGCAATGGCAAAGCGCGCCAGATAGCCACTATTTATACGGATTGAAGGTATTGGTGAAATTTAAGCTGCTCAGCGCACAGCAAATAACGATGGGAGATCTGATCGCATGGGCCGAACAAACACCCTACTTACAACGCTTAAAGATGAAGGCCATCACCTTGCTTGATATTCAGGAAAACGAAAGCCAAGCCAGCGGTGAAATGACACTAGTGATCCAGCGTCTGGTTGCGCTACTGGAAAAAGCGAACGCTGCCCGCATCGCCGACGGCATGGTCTATAACGTCCACTGATCATGTCGTTCTAAAACGAGCGCACAAAGAAAAACGCCCCGAGGTATAACCTTGGGGCGTTGTTCAGATAGAAGCCTGACGATGTCCTACTTTCACACAGGAACCTGCACTATCATCGGCGCTGACGCGTTTCACTGTCCTGTTCGAGATGGGAAGGAGTGGTACCACGTCGCTATGGTCATCAGGCATAACGGGTTGTCTGGGCAGTTTGCTGCATAGCAGGCGCACTACCCAGACGAATTCATAGAGTCTTAATCAGCTGTCTTTTTGACTGCGCCACGAATGGGCATACATAACAAGGAATCGAGTTCCTGTTTTATTACTGTTGAGTGGTGCTGGTCATATTGTTATGACTCACACGCTCAAAGTTATAGGGTCAAGCCTCACGAGCAATTAGTACTGGTTAGCTTAACGCATTACTGCGCTTCCACACCCAGCCTATCAACGTCCTGGTCTTGAACGACTCTTTAGGGGGCTCAAGGCCCCGGCAGATCTCATCTTAGAACGAGTTTCCCGCTTAGATGCTTTCAGCGGTTATCTCTTCCGCACTTAGCTACTCGGCAATGCCACTGGCGTGACAACCGATACACCAGAGGTGCGTCCACTCCGGTCCTCTCGTACTAGGAGCAGGCTTCTTCAAATCTGCAGCGCCCACGGAAGATAGGGACCAAACTGTCTCACGACGTTTTAAACCCAGCTCACGTACCTCTTTAAATGGCGAACAGCCATACCCTTGGGACCGGCTACAGCCCCAGGATGAGATGAGCCGACATCGAGGTGCCAAACACCGCCGTCGATATGAACTCTTGGGCGGTATCAGCCTGTTATCCCCAGAGTACCTTTTATCCGTTGAGCGATGGCCCTTCCATTCAGAACCACCGGATCACTATGTCCTGCTTTCGCACCTGCTCGACTTGTCAGTCTCGCAGTTAAGCACGCTTATGCCATTGCACTATCGTCACGATGTCCGACCGTAACTAGCGTACCTTCGAACTCCTCCGTTACACTTTGGGAGGAGACCGCCCCAGTCAAACTGCCTACCATGCACGGTCCCCGATCCCGATTAGGGACCTAGGTTAGAACCTCAAACACACCAGGGTGGTATTTCAACGTTGGCTCCACTAGAACTAGCGTCCTAGCTTCAAAGCCTCCCACCTATCCTACACAGATCTGTTCAAAGTCCAATACAAAGCTACAGTAAAGGTTCATGGGGTCTTTCCGTCTTTCCGCGGGGAGATTGCATCATCACAAACATTTCAACTTCGCTGAGTCTCTGGAGGAGACAGTGTGGCCATCGTTACGCCATTCGTGCAGGTCGGAACTTACCCGACAAGGAATTTCGCTACCTTAGGACCGTTATAGTTACGGCCGCCGTTTACTGGGACTTCGATCAAGAGCTTGCACCCCATCAATTAATCTTCCAGCACCGGGCAGGCGTCACACCCTATACGTCCACTTTCGTGTTTGCAGAGTGCTGTGTTTTTAATAAACAGTCGCAGCCACCTATTCTTTGCAACCCCTTTGGGCTCCCCTTGTACAGGTTCACCTACTGAGGGCACACCTTCTCCCGAAGTTACGGTGTCAATTTGCCGAGTTCCTTCTCCAGAGTTCTCTCAAGCGCCTTAGAATACTCATCTCGCGCACCAGTGTCGGTTTGCGGTACGGTCGTTACAAGCTGAAGCTTAGTGGCTTTTCCTGGAAGCAGGGTATCACTCACTTCGTGTGCAAGCACACTCGTTATCACCCCTCATCTTAGCCCGGCGGATTTGCCTACCAGGCATGACTACAGGCTTGAACCAACATATCCAACAGTTGGCTGAGCTAACCTTCTCCGTCCCCACATCGCACTTGTAATCGGTACAGGAATATTAACCTGTTTCCCATCAGCTACGCATCTCTGCCTCACCTTAGGGGCCGACTCACCCTACGCCGATGAACGTTGCGTAGGAAACCTTGCGCTTACGGCGAGGGGGCTTTTCACCCCCTTTAACGCTACTCATGTCAGCATTCGCACTTCTGATACCTCCAGCATCCTTCACAAGACACCTTCACAGGCTTACAGAACGCTCTCCTACCACTTGCAATAAATTGCAAATCCGCAGCTTCGGTAACTGGCTTAGCCCCGTTACATCTTCCGCGCAGGACGACTCGATCAGTGAGCTATTACGCTTTCTTTAAATGATGGCTGCTTCTAAGCCAACATCCTGACTGTTTTAGCCTTCCCACTTCGTTTCCCACTTAGCCAATTTTAGGGACCTTAGCTGGCGGTCTGGGTTGTTTCCCTCTTGAGTCCGGACGTTAGCACCCGGTGCTCTGTCTCCCAAGCTGTACTCTGCGGTATTCGGAGTTTGCCTTGGTTTGGTAAGTCGCCATGACCCCCTAGCCAAAACAGTGCTCTACCCCCGCAGGTAATACTTGAGGCACTACCTAAATAGTTTTCGGAGAGAACCAGCTATCTCCAAGTTTGTTTAGCCTTTCACCCCTATCCACAGCTCATCCGCTAATTTTGCAACATTAGTCGGTTCGGACCTCCAGTACCTGTTACGGCACCTTCATCCTGGCCATGGATAGATCACTTGGTTTCGGGTCTACACCCAGCGACTGAATCGCCCTATTCGGACTCGGTTTCCCTACGCCTTCCCTATTCGGTTAAGCTTGCCACTGAATGTAAGTCGCTGACCCATTATACAAAAGGTACGCAGTCACCCCTTACGAGGCTCCTACTTTTTGTAAGCATACGGTTTCAGGATCTATTTCACTCCCCTCCCGGGGTTCTTTTCGCCTTTCCCTCACGGTACTTGTTCACTATCGGTCGATGATGAGTATTTAGCCTTGGAGGATGGTCCCCCCATATTCAGACAGGATTACACGTGTCCCGCCCTACTTGTCGTTAACTCAGTACCACACGTTGCTTTTCACGTACGGGGCTATCACCCGCTATGGCCGACCTTTCCAAGTCGTTCCGTTAAACATCGTGCTATCACTAACAGGCTCTTCCGATTTCGCTCGCCACTACTATCGGAATCTCGGTTGATTTCTTTTCCTCGAGCTACTGAGATGTTTCAGTTCACCCGGTTCGCCTCCTGAGCCTATGTATTCAGCTCAGGATACCCCTAAGGGTGGGTTTCCCCATTCAGACACCTCCGGATCAAAGCTTATTTGCCAGCTCCCCGAAGCTTTTCGCAGGCTATCACGTCTTTCGTCGCCTATCATCGCCAAGGCATCCACCATATGCTCTTATTCACTTGACCCTATAACTTTGAATTCTCTAGCCACCGCACAAGGCAGCAACCAAGAAACACCCAAAGCCAAAATCAAGGAACGAATTCACGTTATATATGCCGTATTCAATTCAACGCACACATCCACTAAACAACAAGTGCTTAGCAAACACATACGCCAATCGAAATATTCGTTGACGCAATCAAAAAAATTGTCGCTGATAGTTAATTTGCACTTTAAACCTTTACGAATTAGTGCAACTATCAGCAACGCTGATTTCGACTCTATGAATTTTTAAAGAACAGCCGCGCTATTGAATCAATAGCCTCGTCATTGCCCAATCAAGATTGAACAACACACAAACACCCTACGTGAATCACGCAAGAGGCTTGTGCATTGAATCTCAACACAACATACAGCGATAAGTAATTGGTGGAGGATGACGGGATCGAACCGACGACCCCCTGCTTGCAAAGCAGGTGCTCTCCCAGCTGAGCTAATCCCCCGATATCCAGCAGTCGATGGGATGGTGGGTCTGGTTGGTCTCGAACCAACGACCCCCGCCTTATCAAGACGGTGCTCTAACCAACTGAGCTACAGACCCAAGCCGGTCGCAACTGGTGCGCCAACATTCGTCTGCCTTGAAGCAAAGCTCCACAGCTTCATGCTAGCCCAACGGCAACAACCTTCCAACAACCGATAAGTGTGGACGCCTGAAATCAGCTTCACTGATTTTTCCAGAAAGGAGGTGATCCAGCCGCACCTTCCGATACGGCTACCTTGTTACGACTTCACCCCAGTCACGAACCCCGCCGTGGTAATCGCCCCCCTTGCGGTTAGGCTAACTACTTCTGGCGAGACCCGCTCCCATGGTGTGACGGGCGGTGTGTACAAGACCCGGGAACGTATTCACCGTGACATTCTGATCCACGATTACTAGCGATTCCGACTTCACGCAGTCGAGTTGCAGACTACGATCCGGACTACGACTGGCTTTATGGGATTAGCTCCCCCTCGCGGGTTGGCAACCCTTTGTACCAGCCATTGTATGACGTGTGTAGCCCTACCCATAAGGGCCATGAGGACTTGACGTCATCCCCACCTTCCTCCGGTTTGTCACCGGCAGTCTCATTAGAGTGCCCAACTAAATGTAGCAACTAATGACAAGGGTTGCGCTCGTTGCGGGACTTAACCCAACATCTCACGACACGAGCTGACGACAGCCATGCAGCACCTGTGTTACGGCTCTCTTTCGAGCACCAAGCCATCTCTGGCAAGTTCCGTACATGTCAAGGGTAGGTAAGGTTTTTCGCGTTGCATCGAATTAAACCACATCATCCACCGCTTGTGCGGGTCCCCGTCAATTCCTTTGAGTTTCAACCTTGCGGCCGTACTCCCCAGGCGGTCAACTTCACGCGTTAGCTTCGTTACTGAGAAAGTAAATTCCCAACAACCAGTTGACATCGTTTAGGGCGTGGACTACCAGGGTATCTAATCCTGTTTGCTCCCCACGCTTTCGTGCATGAGCGTCAGTACAGGTCCAGGGGGCTGCCTTCGCCATCGGTGTTCCTCCGCATATCTACGCATTTCACTGCTACACGCGGAATTCTACCCCCCTCTACCGTACTCTAGCCTTGCAGTCACAAGCGCAATTCCCAGGTTAAGCCCGGGGATTTCACGCCTGTCTTACAAAACCGCCTGCGCACGCTTTACGCCCAGTAATTCCGATTAACGCTTGCACCCTACGTATTACCGCGGCTGCTGGCACGTAGTTAGCCGGTGCTTATTCTTACGGTACCGTCATTAGCGCACTTTATTAGAGCGCGCCGTTTCGTTCCGTACAAAAGCAGTTTACAACCCGAGGGCCTTCTTCCTGCACGCGGTATTGCTGGATCAGGCTTTCGCCCATTGTCCAAAATTCCCCACTGCTGCCTCCCGTAGGAGTCTGGACCGTGTCTCAGTTCCAGTGTGGCTGGTCGTCCTCTCAGACCAGCTATAGATCGTCGGCTTGGTGAGCCTTTACCCCACCAACTACCTAATCTAACATCGGCCGCTCCAATCGCGCGAGGCCCGAAGGTCCCCCGCTTTCATCCATAGATCGTATGCGGTATTAGCACAGCTTTCGCTGCGTTATCCCCCACGACTGGGCACGTTCCGATGCATTACTCACCCGTTCGCCACTCGCCATCAGGTGCAAGCACCTATGCTGCCGTTCGACTTGCATGTGTAAAGCATACCGCCAGCGTTCAATCTGAGCCAGGATCAAACTCTTTAGTTCGATCTTGAAATTTTTTGCTAGCCAACTGCACGCCTAAGCGCACAACCAAACTAGCCACTCATTAAAAACGGAATTGAAGAAAACTTCAATTTTTACTGTTAATGAGCGTTTGTGTTCCGAAGAACTGTCAGTACTTGACTAACTTCAAACGCCCACACTTATCGGCTGTAGTTTGTTAATGAACCAACTACTTCAGACACCTCAACCACCACCTCTCGGTAGCTATCAAACTGTCTTCTGTTTTATCGTCTTCGCCGCGATCAGCGAAGCCCTCGATTATGACACACTTTTTTGAATCCACAGAAAATATTTTTAAATATTTTACTAAGCACTCAAAAAACTATGCTCTGCAACCAGATGCATTCATCCACTACAGAGAAACAAACGCCCCGAGGTATAACCTTGGGGCGTTGTTCAGATAGAAGCCTGACGATGTCCTACTTTCACACAGGAACCTGCACTATCATCGGCGCTGACGCGTTTCACTGTCCTGTTCGAGATGGGAAGGAGTGGTACCACGTCGCTATGGTCATCAGGCATAACGGGTTGTCTGGGCAGTTTGCTGCATAGCAGGCGCACTACCCAGACGAATTCATAGAGTCTTAATCAGCTGTCTTTTTGACTGCGCCACGAATGGGCATACATAACAAGGAATCGAGTTCCTGTTTTATTACTGTTGAGTGGTGCTGGTCATATTGTTATGACTCACACGCTCAAAGTTATAGGGTCAAGCCTCACGAGCAATTAGTACTGGTTAGCTTAACGCATTACTGCGCTTCCACACCCAGCCTATCAACGTCCTGGTCTTGAACGACTCTTTAGGGGGCTCAAGGCCCCGGCAGATCTCATCTTAGAACGAGTTTCCCGCTTAGATGCTTTCAGCGGTTATCTCTTCCGCACTTAGCTACTCGGCAATGCCACTGGCGTGACAACCGATACACCAGAGGTGCGTCCACTCCGGTCCTCTCGTACTAGGAGCAGGCTTCTTCAAATCTGCAGCGCCCACGGAAGATAGGGACCAAACTGTCTCACGACGTTTTAAACCCAGCTCACGTACCTCTTTAAATGGCGAACAGCCATACCCTTGGGACCGGCTACAGCCCCAGGATGAGATGAGCCGACATCGAGGTGCCAAACACCGCCGTCGATATGAACTCTTGGGCGGTATCAGCCTGTTATCCCCAGAGTACCTTTTATCCGTTGAGCGATGGCCCTTCCATTCAGAACCACCGGATCACTATGTCCTGCTTTCGCACCTGCTCGACTTGTCAGTCTCGCAGTTAAGCACGCTTATGCCATTGCACTATCGTCACGATGTCCGACCGTAACTAGCGTACCTTCGAACTCCTCCGTTACACTTTGGGAGGAGACCGCCCCAGTCAAACTGCCTACCATGCACGGTCCCCGATCCCGATTAGGGACCTAGGTTAGAACCTCAAACACACCAGGGTGGTATTTCAACGTTGGCTCCACTAGAACTAGCGTCCTAGCTTCAAAGCCTCCCACCTATCCTACACAGATCTGTTCAAAGTCCAATACAAAGCTACAGTAAAGGTTCATGGGGTCTTTCCGTCTTTCCGCGGGGAGATTGCATCATCACAAACATTTCAACTTCGCTGAGTCTCTGGAGGAGACAGTGTGGCCATCGTTACGCCATTCGTGCAGGTCGGAACTTACCCGACAAGGAATTTCGCTACCTTAGGACCGTTATAGTTACGGCCGCCGTTTACTGGGACTTCGATCAAGAGCTTGCACCCCATCAATTAATCTTCCAGCACCGGGCAGGCGTCACACCCTATACGTCCACTTTCGTGTTTGCAGAGTGCTGTGTTTTTAATAAACAGTCGCAGCCACCTATTCTTTGCAACCCCTTTGGGCTCCCCTTGTACAGGTTCACCTACTGAGGGCACACCTTCTCCCGAAGTTACGGTGTCAATTTGCCGAGTTCCTTCTCCAGAGTTCTCTCAAGCGCCTTAGAATACTCATCTCGCGCACCAGTGTCGGTTTGCGGTACGGTCGTTACAAGCTGAAGCTTAGTGGCTTTTCCTGGAAGCAGGGTATCACTCACTTCGTGTGCAAGCACACTCGTTATCACCCCTCATCTTAGCCCGGCGGATTTGCCTACCAGGCATGACTACAGGCTTGAACCAACATATCCAACAGTTGGCTGAGCTAACCTTCTCCGTCCCCACATCGCACTTGTAATCGGTACAGGAATATTAACCTGTTTCCCATCAGCTACGCATCTCTGCCTCACCTTAGGGGCCGACTCACCCTACGCCGATGAACGTTGCGTAGGAAACCTTGCGCTTACGGCGAGGGGGCTTTTCACCCCCTTTAACGCTACTCATGTCAGCATTCGCACTTCTGATACCTCCAGCATCCTTCACAAGACACCTTCACAGGCTTACAGAACGCTCTCCTACCACTTGCAATAAATTGCAAATCCGCAGCTTCGGTAACTGGCTTAGCCCCGTTACATCTTCCGCGCAGGACGACTCGATCAGTGAGCTATTACGCTTTCTTTAAATGATGGCTGCTTCTAAGCCAACATCCTGACTGTTTTAGCCTTCCCACTTCGTTTCCCACTTAGCCAATTTTAGGGACCTTAGCTGGCGGTCTGGGTTGTTTCCCTCTTGAGTCCGGACGTTAGCACCCGGTGCTCTGTCTCCCAAGCTGTACTCTGCGGTATTCGGAGTTTGCCTTGGTTTGGTAAGTCGCCATGACCCCCTAGCCAAAACAGTGCTCTACCCCCGCAGGTAATACTTGAGGCACTACCTAAATAGTTTTCGGAGAGAACCAGCTATCTCCAAGTTTGTTTAGCCTTTCACCCCTATCCACAGCTCATCCGCTAATTTTGCAACATTAGTCGGTTCGGACCTCCAGTACCTGTTACGGCACCTTCATCCTGGCCATGGATAGATCACTTGGTTTCGGGTCTACACCCAGCGACTGAATCGCCCTATTCGGACTCGGTTTCCCTACGCCTTCCCTATTCGGTTAAGCTTGCCACTGAATGTAAGTCGCTGACCCATTATACAAAAGGTACGCAGTCACCCCTTACGAGGCTCCTACTTTTTGTAAGCATACGGTTTCAGGATCTATTTCACTCCCCTCCCGGGGTTCTTTTCGCCTTTCCCTCACGGTACTTGTTCACTATCGGTCGATGATGAGTATTTAGCCTTGGAGGATGGTCCCCCCATATTCAGACAGGATTACACGTGTCCCGCCCTACTTGTCGTTAACTCAGTACCACACGTTGCTTTTCACGTACGGGGCTATCACCCGCTATGGCCGACCTTTCCAAGTCGTTCCGTTAAACATCGTGCTATCACTAACAGGCTCTTCCGATTTCGCTCGCCACTACTATCGGAATCTCGGTTGATTTCTTTTCCTCGAGCTACTGAGATGTTTCAGTTCACCCGGTTCGCCTCCTGAGCCTATGTATTCAGCTCAGGATACCCCTAAGGGTGGGTTTCCCCATTCAGACACCTCCGGATCAAAGCTTATTTGCCAGCTCCCCGAAGCTTTTCGCAGGCTATCACGTCTTTCGTCGCCTATCATCGCCAAGGCATCCACCATATGCTCTTATTCACTTGACCCTATAACTTTGAATTCTCTAGCCACCGCACAAGGCAGCAACCAAGAAACACCCAAAGCCAAAATCAAGGAACGAATTCACGTTATATATGCCGTATTCAATTCAACGCACACATCCACTAAACAACAAGTGCTTAGCAAACACATACGCCAATCGAAATATTCGTTGACGCAATCAAAAAAATTGTCGCTGATAGTTAATTTGCACTTTAAACCTTTACGAATTAGTGCAACTATCAGCAACGCTGATTTCGACTCTATGAATTTTTAAAGAACAGCCGCGCTATTGAATCAATAGCCTCGTCATTGCCCAATCAAGATTGAACAACACACAAACACCCTACGTGAATCACGCAAGAGGCTTGTGCATTGAATCTCAACACAACATACAGCGATAAGTAATTGGTGGAGGATGACGGGATCGAACCGACGACCCCCTGCTTGCAAAGCAGGTGCTCTCCCAGCTGAGCTAATCCCCCGATATCCAGCAGTCGATGGGATGGTGGGTCTGGTTGGTCTCGAACCAACGACCCCCGCCTTATCAAGACGGTGCTCTAACCAACTGAGCTACAGACCCAAGCCGGTCGCAACTGGTGCGCCAACATTCGTCTGCCTTGAAGCAAAGCTCCACAGCTTCATGCTAGCCCAACGGCAACAACCTTCCAACAACCGATAAGTGTGGACGCCTGAAATCAGCTTCACTGATTTTTCCAGAAAGGAGGTGATCCAGCCGCACCTTCCGATACGGCTACCTTGTTACGACTTCACCCCAGTCACGAACCCCGCCGTGGTAATCGCCCCCCTTGCGGTTAGGCTAACTACTTCTGGCGAGACCCGCTCCCATGGTGTGACGGGCGGTGTGTACAAGACCCGGGAACGTATTCACCGTGACATTCTGATCCACGATTACTAGCGATTCCGACTTCACGCAGTCGAGTTGCAGACTACGATCCGGACTACGACTGGCTTTATGGGATTAGCTCCCCCTCGCGGGTTGGCAACCCTTTGTACCAGCCATTGTATGACGTGTGTAGCCCTACCCATAAGGGCCATGAGGACTTGACGTCATCCCCACCTTCCTCCGGTTTGTCACCGGCAGTCTCATTAGAGTGCCCAACTAAATGTAGCAACTAATGACAAGGGTTGCGCTCGTTGCGGGACTTAACCCAACATCTCACGACACGAGCTGACGACAGCCATGCAGCACCTGTGTTACGGCTCTCTTTCGAGCACCAAGCCATCTCTGGCAAGTTCCGTACATGTCAAGGGTAGGTAAGGTTTTTCGCGTTGCATCGAATTAAACCACATCATCCACCGCTTGTGCGGGTCCCCGTCAATTCCTTTGAGTTTCAACCTTGCGGCCGTACTCCCCAGGCGGTCAACTTCACGCGTTAGCTTCGTTACTGAGAAAGTAAATTCCCAACAACCAGTTGACATCGTTTAGGGCGTGGACTACCAGGGTATCTAATCCTGTTTGCTCCCCACGCTTTCGTGCATGAGCGTCAGTACAGGTCCAGGGGGCTGCCTTCGCCATCGGTGTTCCTCCGCATATCTACGCATTTCACTGCTACACGCGGAATTCTACCCCCCTCTACCGTACTCTAGCCTTGCAGTCACAAGCGCAATTCCCAGGTTAAGCCCGGGGATTTCACGCCTGTCTTACAAAACCGCCTGCGCACGCTTTACGCCCAGTAATTCCGATTAACGCTTGCACCCTACGTATTACCGCGGCTGCTGGCACGTAGTTAGCCGGTGCTTATTCTTACGGTACCGTCATTAGCGCACTTTATTAGAGCGCGCCGTTTCGTTCCGTACAAAAGCAGTTTACAACCCGAGGGCCTTCTTCCTGCACGCGGTATTGCTGGATCAGGCTTTCGCCCATTGTCCAAAATTCCCCACTGCTGCCTCCCGTAGGAGTCTGGACCGTGTCTCAGTTCCAGTGTGGCTGGTCGTCCTCTCAGACCAGCTATAGATCGTCGGCTTGGTGAGCCTTTACCCCACCAACTACCTAATCTAACATCGGCCGCTCCAATCGCGCGAGGCCCGAAGGTCCCCCGCTTTCATCCATAGATCGTATGCGGTATTAGCACAGCTTTCGCTGCGTTATCCCCCACGACTGGGCACGTTCCGATGCATTACTCACCCGTTCGCCACTCGCCATCAGGTGCAAGCACCTATGCTGCCGTTCGACTTGCATGTGTAAAGCATACCGCCAGCGTTCAATCTGAGCCAGGATCAAACTCTTTAGTTCGATCTTGAAATTTTTTGCTAGCCAACTGCACGCCTAAGCGCACAACCAAACTAGCCACTCATTAAAAACGGAATTGAAGAAAACTTCAATTTTTACTGTTAATGAGCGTTTGTGTTCCGAAGAACTGTCAGTACTTGACTAACTTCAAACGCCCACACTTATCGGCTGTAGTTTGTTAATGAACCAACTACTTCAGACACCTCAACCACCACCTCTCGGTAGCTATCAAACTGTCTTCTGTTTTATCGTCTTCGCCGCGATCAGCGAAGCCCTCGATTATGACACACTTTTTTGAATCTACAGAAAATATTTTTAAATATTTTCTGTTTCATCTTGCTGCGCTAGTCGGGGCTTTGACACTCAGACCGGCGCCGCTTTGCGTTGCCACTTCTTTTCACCGCTTGTGAGCAGCGAAGCCTTGCAGTTTACACCAGATTTTTAGGGGCCGTCAATTTTTTTGAAAAAAGATATAGGGTGATTTGGCCGGCAACAAAATCGCAACACCCGCGGGATTCGTGAACCCGCAACCCCGCCCTTGAAGATGAGGGACACTACAGGGTTGGACAACACCACTGTTCGGCATTTGGCTTCAACCGCCACTCGGACCAGTAACGCATCTCTTTATATATGGCACTCATTTCCCTCAACCAAGCTTACCTCGCATACGGTCATGTCGCACTGCTCGACCACTGCGATTTTTCACTGGAGGCACAGGAGCGCATCGGTTTGATTGGACGCAATGGGACGGGCAAATCCTCCATGCTCAAGATACTCGCCAACATGGAGCGGCCTGATGATGGGGATGTACAGCGTCAATTGGGGGTCCGTGTGGCGTACGTTGCGCAAGAGCCGTTGCTGGACACGACGCACACCATTTTTGAGTCAGCCAGCGTCGGCCTGACAGAGGTCAAGGCGGCACGGGACAAGTACCTCAGTGGCGACGCTGACAGCGATTTGGATCGCCTGCAGACAATCATTGAGTCGCTGGATGGCTGGAATTGGGAGCAACGCGTTTCCGAAACCTTGCAGCGTTTGCGATTAGACCCCGACCGCTCGGTCTCTGAGCTTTCAGGGGGTATGCGCAAGCGTGTCGCGCTGGCCCAAGCACTGGTTAGCCGACCCGATATTTTGCTGCTCGACGAGCCGACTAACCATCTGGATATGGACGCGATCGTCTGGCTGGAGGAGTTACTTATCGGCTTCAAAGGCAGCGTGGTAACCATCAGCCACGACCGCGCTTTTTTAAACCGAGTCGTCACCCGTATCGTTGAGCTGGACCGAGGCAAACTGCTGAGCTACCCCGGCAACTTCGAGGCTTACGGCCTACAAAAGGAAGCACAGTTGGCGCAAGAAGCCGTCATCAACGCGAAGGCGGAGAAGCTGTTGGCGCAAGAGGAGGTCTGGGTTCGAAAGGGCGTGGAAGCAAGGCGAACCCGCAGCCAGAGCCGCATCGGTCGCCTGCAGGCGTTGCGCTCGGCACGCTCTGCGCGGCGCGACGTCGTCGGACGGGTGCGTTTAGACATTTCGAGTGCGCAGAGCAGCGGCAAGATCGTGGCCGAGCTCGAGGGCGTTTACAAGCGCTTTGGCGAGGGCGAAGCGCAACGCACCGTGGTCGATAACTTCCACACCACCATCCTACGGGGCGATAAAGTGGGCATCATCGGTCCCAACGGGGCGGGCAAGACTACGTTGCTGAAGATCATCCTGGGGCAGCTGGCTGCGGACGCCGGCAAAGTGCGGTTAGGGACGCAACTGGAGGTAGCCTACTTTGATCAAATGCGAGAACAAATTGACCTCGATGCCACGCTGGAGGACACCATCAGCCCTGGCAGCGAATGGGTTGAGGTGAACGGTCGAAAAACACACGTCAAGAGTTATTTGAGCGACTTTTTATTCTCGCCCGCCCGCGCCAGCGCCCCTGTACGCACCCTATCGGGCGGCGAACGCAATCGACTCCTGCTTGCCCGCCTGTTCGCCAAACCCGCCAACGTCTTAGTCCTTGACGAACCCACCAACGATTTAGACATCGATACCCTGGATTTACTCGAAGACGTGTTGGCTCAGTTCAAGGGCACCGTTTTCCTGGTTAGCCACGACCGCGCGTTTTTGGACAACGTTGTCACCAGCACCATCGTTAACGAAGGCCCCGGTATCTGGCGTGAATACGAGGGCAGCGTTGAAGACTGGATCACGCAATCCGAGCGCGCCGCTCAATGGGCAGAAACACGCCAAAGCGCGGTCGCGCCCGGCAGCATGGCGGCTGAAAAGTCGTCACCATCAACCGCGGCCACCACCGCAGTGTCCGCAGAAAAAACCACTGCGACACCCGCCAAGCGCAAGCTCTCGTACAAAGAGCAGCGTGAACTCGAGGCGCTACCAAACACCATCACAGCGTTGGAGCAAGAGCACACGACCATCACCGCGCAACTCGACAATGGTGCGCTATTTGGAACCGATGTCGCGCTGGCCACGCAACTGACCCAGCGCTTGACCGCCATCGACGATGCCCTACTCGAGGCATTGGAACGCATGGAGGCCCTTGGGGGCTAAAGCCACATGACGCTCGCCGAATACACCGCACTGTTGTTGTTAGGAATAGCGGTCTCCTTCACGCCCGGGCCCAACACAGCCCTTTCCGCCACCATGGGTGCACAAGGGGGGCTCAAAAGTGCCTTGCCATTTGTCATCGGCGTACCCTTTGGTTGGGGCTTGCTGCTAACCAGCAGCGTCCTGGGTATCAGCGCAGTTTTGGCCAACGTGGCAAGCGCGCGACTAGGCGTCGCCATTTTGGGTACATGCTATCTGCTTTGGTTAGCCA
>Ga0255758_10001004_pt1 | contig 30146 bp, 28 predicted proteins | sample 011ome_24_FD_179958 | JGI IMG/M metagenome (GOLD analysis project Ga0255758, IMG submission 179958) | Coastal salt marsh microbial communities from the Groves Creek Marsh, Skidaway Island, Georgia - 011513CT metaG (version 2) | ecosystem: Environmental > Aquatic > Marine > Intertidal zone >... | reverse complement strand
AGCGCACTGCACAACGCGCGCGTCGATTCGGTTGTGGATAATTATGAGAGTCCCAGCGCGTCTTTTATTTCCCGCAGGCGCCTTTGCAGCGTTGTCTCGTCGTAAGCGACGGCGGCGCTGTGCCCCCAGACCGGGCCCGGCCAGGCGGGATCGCCCGTGTTGCGGGCGACGATGTGGACATGAAGCTGGCGGACGATATTGCCGAGCGCGCCGGTATTGATCTTCTCCGGCCGGTACAGATCCGTCAGCGCCTCGCCCGCCGCCGCGATTTCCGCCATCAGCCGGGACTGGTCCGCGGCGGACAGGTCCGATATCTCCACCAGGTCCGGCTGTGCCGGGACCAGGATCAGCCACGGATAGCGTGCATCGCGCATCAGCAGCACGCGGCACAGGCCGAGCATGCCGATGTTCTCGGTATCGGCGGCGAGGCGCGGATCGAGTTCGAACGTGGTCATATAAAATTACTCCCCGTAATTCTGCCGGCTCAGGCGGCGGTACAGTGGATTGTACAGGTCCAACGGACTGGCAGGCGAGGCCCTATTCGGCTCGGCCCGCCGCCGAAAACGACAAACCTGCAAAACAACCCCATGCACCCGAAGGGAAGGTGGCAAGGCGGGCGCCGGCGGCAACGTTGTATGCGTTTTTCCTTCTGCGTTCGCCGGGCGCACCTTACCGGTTCGCGCGTGACGGTGTCGCGCACGTTCCAGCCGGCGAATACCGGGTTTCTGTCTTGTGAAAATTATATACCACAAATCGGACCAAAACGCGAACATCGATGGATCGGAAGATAACGTCGGGCTCTCAACGAGACCGATAAGAAAGCGTCACCGGTCGACAAAGCCTCTGATTTCCTCGAACAGCCGATCCCAGGCAGGCTCCTGTTTCAGGGGCGCATGATTGGCGCTGTCGAGCAGAACGAATTCCGATCCTCTGATGCCGGCGGCGAGCTTTCTGCCTTCGTCGAGAGGCTGGACGCCATCGTTCCGGGCGTGGATGACCAGGGTCGGCACCGTAACCTTTGCCAATAATCCCGATACATCGAAATTGTCGACGGCGGTTCTGAGAATGACGGCATTTTCGGGCGAGACAGTTTGCGCCTGCAGTTCGGCAAGGGAGTCGATCTGTTCCCTCGTGCCGTCAGGGATATACATGGACGTGAAGGCCTTGATGAACGGGCTGCCTTCCTTGCCCCAGCCATGCCGTATCAGGGCGAGGATCGCTTCGCCCTGTTCCCGCTCCGCATCCGACGCGCGCAGGTTTCTGCCCCGGACATAACCGCCATGGAGGATAAGATGGCTGACCCTTTCGGGGTGGCGCACTGCATAGGAAATGGCGATCGGGGCACCCTGTGAGGTTCCATACAGGGCAAACCTATCCAGCGATGCCGCATCGACGACCGCTTCGAGATCGTCGACAAACGCGCCCAGAGACGTATTCCGTATCGACCAGTCGGAGAGACCGTTGCCGCGCTGGTCGTAGCGGCAGACCTGAAATGTCCTGGTGAATTCATCCAGCAGCGGCCGCCATACCGGACTGTGCCAATCGTGTTCGAGATGGGTAAGCCAGTGACCTGCCCGCACCAGCGGTGCGCCGTCGCCGACCGTTGCAAAGGCGATTTGCGTTCCGTCTTTGGATTCGCAGAACCGGATCTTCTGATTGAATGCCGCGGAGCCTGTCGCGGTAATTTTTACTGGCGGCGTTCCCGCAGTTTCCGCTACCTCGGCCGTGAACCGGAAACCGCGGCTTCTGACGGTCTTTATGACCTGTTGCGCCTCGCCGGTATCCCCGACCGCCTGCCGCGCGGCGCTGATCCGGCTGCTCAGGGCGGCATCCGATACGATGCGACCGCCCCAGACCGATGAAATAAGATCGTCCCGGGAAACGACATGGGCCCGGTTTTCGACCAGATACAACAAAACGCTGAAAACCTGGGGTTCGACGGGGACAATTTCGTCGTTGCGGCGTAATTCGAACCCTGATGTGTCGAGCGAATAGTCCCCGAACCGGTACATCATCGGAAAATCACCAAAATCATGGAAATCTGAAGAAAATCTGGAGCCTAACTCCAAGCAGTCGCCATATAGGCAGCATATCGTTTGTTCGTCACTCAGAATGAAGGAACAGACAATGACTGCCCCTGAAAATATCCGACGCCACACGAACGGATCGATAGACAGACAGCACTATATGCAGATTGGCCGCCAGTGCCGGTCCGAGGCCTTTTACGAGGGTGTGCGCATGGTCGCAAGAAGCTGCGCCGCCCTGTCGGCGGGAATGAGGCGAGTCCGATTGCAGGCAGGTCTGCGCCGTCAGCGTGGTGTGGTTGCTCAGATATGATGAGAAAGACCGAATGAATGGCGGTATAACCCTGAACCCGACGTTTCCTCATCTCCGCCGCAAACATCGGGCCGGACCGGTTCCTCCAGAGTCGCGCCGTCTGATGGCAAATATCGATGCCGGACTCGAACAAAATATCGTCCACTTGTCGCTGCGACAGCGGGCAGCGGGTGAACATCATCGCGTTCTAACGAATGATCTCGGGCGACGAATTGAAATAGCGGAAGGGTCTTTTCATCCATTGACGCTGCGAACCACCCTTATCGGTCTCGACCCCGGTTGCTTTGACAGGGCCTTCCACTAGATTGTCCGCACACACTTTCAGGGTAGATTCATGGACGACAGTCTCACTTCCGGCGCCGCGCGCGGGACCGCCGCCGGGACGGCCGGACAATCTGTCTTCGCCAGCGTTGCGGAGATTCTGGCGCTCCGGCCGTTGTTTCACAGGACGACATCGGGCCGGGCGGTGACCTGGCAACTTTCGGACGTTGTCCTGGAATTTCTGTGGGACACCGCCCGGCCGGGCATGAAGACAATCGAGACGGGCGCTGGCGTCAGCACGATCGTCTTCGCGCTTCGCGGCTGCAGCCACACGGTCATCACACCCGACCTCGGACAGGTCGAGCGCATCCGCGCCTTTTCCGCCGAACACGGCATTTCCCTGGATGCGGTAACCTTCATCACCGGACCGTCGCAGGACCTTCTTCCGTCCCTAGACCTGTCGGACCTGGAAATTGCGCTCGTCGACGGCTCGCACTCGTTTCCCGTCGCCTTCATCGATTACTACTATATCGGCCGGCGCCTGCGGACGGGCGGCGTCATGGTCGTCGACAACACGAATATCTGGACAGGCCACATCCTGCGGCAATTCATGTCGTCGGAACCCGAATGGGAGCTTATGCAACGGTTTCCCGTGAGCGCGGCCTTTCGCATGGTCGCAACGGCGCCGCCGGACCTGGACAAGGACTGGAAAGAGCAGCGCTACAACCTCCGGCAATCGCGGACCTAGCTCAGGATCGGGAAATTGCGGTTCGCCGCCGACGCCCTTCGGCGCGAAGGGGTACGGGCGTTTATCGCCAAGCTCCTGAAGTGACGGGTCGTTGACGCCTTAGGCAGGCAGAGGCGCGGACGGGGTTCGGGACCGCCTCCGGATACCCGTCCGGTTCTAGACGCCAAGCAGACGTTCGGCGCAGGGCAGGCGGCACTGGCCCCGTCAGGTGCCGTCCTCTTCCTCGGTCCTGTAAAAATTGCCGGGCACCCGCGGCGCGACGTCGTCCGACGGGGCGGCGCGTCTGGCCTTGTTGGCCTCCAGCATCGCCTCGTAATCGGATACCGCCTGCGGCCCGGCGCGGACCAGTCCTTCGCGGAACCTGTCCATTGGCCGGGTGCTCCAGGCGCTGCGCTCGCTGTAGAACGGAATCCACTGGTTCCTGATCCGGTTTTCCTGGAAATCGAGCACGTTGATCAGTGCGTCCTCGACATCGGCCGAACTGGTCCAGGCGGATTTATAGTGGATGAACCCGCCGCGCCCGACGATCCAGGTCATGTTGGGCAGGCCGCCATAGGTGCGGTGGGCGGTGCCTTCCAGGTCGTCGAGGAACATTTCGCGTTTGATGTTCGAATGGTCGACGAAGGCCTGCGCATTGGCGCGCTTGTCGTCCATGGATGTGTGATGGCGATAGTTTTCGCCGGGATGGGCTTCGTGGGTGTAGATGAATACCGAGCGCACGGCCCGGTCGGCGTATCGCGCGTGGAGGTCTTCCATGGCCTCCGCAGCGATGGCGCAGAACGGTCAGGTGAACGAGCCGAACTCGATGACCGTCACGCCCTTTTTCCAGAATTCCTTCATCTCCACGGTTTCGCCGCTTGCCAGTTCCTCGACCGGAAAGGACGGCGCGCGCATGGTGACCTTCGGCGCGTGCATGGCGAAGTCGAGGAAATCTTCCTGGCCGCCTGTGAAGACGTCGTAATTGTAATCGGTTGCCGACATGGCATCCCCCCTTGTTTATTAAGCGGGAAACACTGTGTCACCGCCGGGTCGGCAGGGCAATCTCCGCCGGGATCACGTTATCGGTGTGAATATGCGTCGGGACCTGCTCCGCGTCGGGATCGCGCGTCGCACTCCATGACTTGCTGGTGCCCTGCACCATGTGGCGCACGTTCTCCAGCCCCATCGGCTCCTCGAAGAACAGCGTCCGTTTGGCCGCCATCTCCGGCATGTCCTGGGCGACATACATGATGACGTCCTCGTCGCCGGTGGCTTCGTGTTCGTGATAGGCCCAGGCGGGGCAGACGATGGTGTCGCCCGCCTTGAATTCGTAGCGCTGGCCTTCGACGGTCGTCGCGCCGGTGCCCTGCAGGTAGTGATAGATCGCGACCGAATTATGGCGGTGGTTCGGCACATGCTCGCCCGGATGGATCATCTGGATACCGATGAAAATCCCCGGCGAAGCGCCAGCAAGATCGCCGTGATCCTCGTTCACCAGGGCGACGAAACGGCGTTCGGCATGACGGATCGGATCGTTGCCGAGCTCCGTCAGGAGCGCCTTCCATTCGTCGCCTTCCCATTTGCAGGCGCGCACATGGGTATGGCGCACCCGCTGGAAATACTCGTCGGCGGTGATGACGCGGGCTTTTTCGGAATTCGCGTCGGGTTTCGGCAATGCGGCGGCGCCGCCATCTGCTGCTGCGTTCATGATGTCCTCCACGGGTAGACGGGCTGAATATCGTTTGTTCTTGCCTCAAGACTGCCTGCGATCCTGATATTTGAAAACAGACCGTATTGTGATAACTGATATCGAGATGGAGAATATCAGGCGGCTGGACCTAAATCTGCTGGTGGTGTTCGACGCGATCATGCGGCGGCGGAACGTTTCGCGCGCCGCCGCCGATCTCGGGCTCACGCAATCGACCATCAGCAATTCCCTGAAGCGCCTGCGTGACAGCCTCGGCGATCCGCTGTTCGTGCGCGAAAGTCACGGCGTCGCGCCAACACCCTTTGCCGAGCGGCTGATACCCCATGTCCGGTCGTCTTTGGACGAGCTGAATCGCGGTCTGATGCAGACCCGCACGTTCGAGCCCGCGACCGTGCAGCGCATGTTCAACATCATCATGACCGACATTGCCGAGGCCGTGATTCTGCCGCGGGTGCTCGACATGTGCCGGGCCTCCGCCCCGGGGGTGGCGATCCGCGCGCTTAACCTGTCGATCGACGACACGCCCGAAGCGCTGAAATCCGGCGAGGCGGATATCGCCATCGGGTTCCTGCCCGAATTTTCCGGCCGGTTCTACCAGCGGTTTCTGTTCGATACGGATTATGTGTGCATAGCGGCCGCCGGGAACCCGATCGCGAAGGGCCGTTTCACGCTTGAGAAATACCTCTCTGCCCGTCATGCGATCCCGGAACTTCAGGGGACGGGGCATTCGGTAGTGCAGCAGACGCTGGAACGTCAGGGGATCGAACTGAAGGTCGGCGCCCGGGTGCCGCATTTCCTGTCGATCCCTTTCGTGGTGGCGGCGAGCGACCTGATCGCGACGATCCCCAAGGCGTTCGGCACCACGCTCGGCGCGAGTCCCACCATCAGGATGCTGCCGCATCCGCTGGACCTGCCGAGGGTGGAGATCAGGCTTCTCTGGCACGAAAGGTTCCACGCGGAGCCCGCCAATCGCTGGCTAAGGGAGCAGCTTGTCACCGTTTTCAAAACCGTGAAGTGGGCCTGAGAAGGCGGCGGCCGGATAGAACCGGCGGGTTATTGTTGCACCGGCATCTTTCCCTGCGGCGCGGCGAGTGGCAAAATAGGGCATGACTGAAGAAACCACTGAAATTTCCCTGACGGTCAACGGCGAGCGGGTTACCCGAACCGTTCCCGTCCGCCGTCACCTCGTCGATTTCCTGCGGCTCGATCTCAACCTGACGGGCTCTCACCTTGCCTGCGAACACGGCGTCTGCGGCGCGTGTACCGTGCGAGTCGACGGCGTGGTCGCGCGCGGCTGCCTGATGCTGGCGGTGCAGGCCGACGGCGCCGATGTCGTCACCATCGAAGGCCTGTCGGCGAGCGGCGAAGTCGCCGACCTGCAGATGGAATTCGAGACACGCAACGCGGCCCAGTGCGGGTTCTGCACGCCGGGGATGGTGCTGACCTCCGCCGAACTGCTCTCGCAGATGAAACCGGGAGCCAGCGTGCCGGACCGTGCCGTCATCCGCGATCATCTTTCCGGCAACCTGTGCCGCTGTACCGGCTATCAGGCGATCGTCGACGCGGTCGAGGCGACGGCCACCGCGCGCGCGCAAGGCAACACGGGAGAAGCGGCATGAGCCCGGCAGACGGAAGCGGCCCCGGCCTTGTCGGCAAGCCGGTCGCGCGGCCCAATATCCGCAGGCTGATCCACGGCAAGGGGCGGTATACCGACGACATCACCGTGCCCAACATGCTCCATGTCGCCTTCGTGCGCAGCCCCTACGGACATGCCCGGATCAACGGAATCGATACGTCCATGGCGGAGACGTCGCCGGGCGTGGTGCGGATTGTCACCGGCGCGGAAATCGCCGGGGTCTGCGAACCCATGCACGCGGTGGCGGCGCATCGGCCGGGCCATAAGTCCGCGGTACAGAACATGCTGGCGACCGACCACGCCTGCTACCAGGGTGAACCGGTCGCCGCCGTGGTGGCGGCCTCGCGTGCAGAGGCCGAGGACGCCGTCGATCTCGTGATGGTCGACTGGGAAGAACTGCCCGCCGTCATGGACATGATGGCGGCGCTGGAACCGGGTGCGACCCCGATCCATGCGGATCTCGGCGACAATCTCTGTTTCCAGCACACGACCCGAACCGGCGATGCCGGCGCCGCCCTTGAAGCGGCGGCATTCACGGTGGAACACACATTCGAATTCGGCCGCCACACGGCGGTCACGCTCGAGGGCCGCGCGATCCTCGCCGACTGGGACACGGTCGAGGAACGCCTGACGGTGCACCAGTCGCACCAGTCGCCCTATCAGATGCAGGATATCTATTCCCGTCATCTCGGTATTCCGGAACACAAGGTACGGGTCGTCACGCCCGATATCGGCGGCGGTTTCGGACTGAAGATCAACGTCCACGGCGAGGAGGTCGCCGTCGCGGCGATCGCGAAGATGATGGGACGGCCGGTGAAATACACCGCCGACCGCATGGATTCCTTCGTTGCCGACTGCCAGACGCGGGATCATCTCAACACCGCCCGGATGGGGGTCGACGCGAATGGCCGGATCACGTCGATGGATTACGACAACACGCTGTCGGTCGGCCCTTACACGGCCTATATCCGCTTCGGCCTCGCCGAGGGGATGATGGCGATCACCTGTGCGGCGGCGCCCTACGCGCTGACCGACTATCACGCGCGCACCCGCGCCGTGTATGTGAACAAGGGCATTGTCGGCATGTTCCGCGGCGTCGGCGTGCCGGTCGGCTGCACGGTGACCGAGGTACTGGTCGACCAGGCGGCGGCGAAGGCGGGGATCGACCCCGTGGAATTCCGCCGCATGAACTATCACCGGGACGAAGACTATCCGCTCACCACCGTCGGGGGCTATGCGGCGAAATCCATGTCGCTGCACAGGTGTCTCGATGCCTGTGTCGATATCATGGACTATGACGCCCTGCGTGCCGATCAGGCCGAGGCGCGGCAGAACAACGTCTATCGCGGCGTCGGCGTCGCCACCTTTGTCGAGGCCGCCGCCTTCGGCCCGGTCTATTACGGACCGTCCGGCGCGCGGGTCTCGACGCAGGACGGCTGCACGGTAAAGCTCGAGCCGTCCGGCGTCGTACGCTGCATGACCAGCGTGACCGATCAGGGGCAGGGGACACTGACCGGCATTGCCCAGATCGTGGCCGACCAGCTCGGCATCGGCATGGAGTCTATCGACGTCATTTCCGGCGACAGTTCGACCACGCCCTATGGCGGCGGCGCCTGGGCGTCGCGCGGGATGGCGATGGGCGGCGAGGCCGCGCTGCAGGCCGGCAAGGCGCTGAAAGCCAATATTCTCGATCTTGCCGCCTCGATCCTGCAGACCACCGCCGACAAGCTCACCCTCGGCGGCGGCGAAATCCGCGATGCCGCCACCGGCGAAGCCCGGATGGACCTCGCCGAGCTTGCCAAGGTCGGCTATTTCCGCCAGGACACGCTGCCGGCGGGCGTGCAGCCCGAACTGATGGTCACGCGCCATCATGTGCCGAACACCCCTTACTATGTCGCCAACGGCGTGCAGGGTGCGCAGGTCGAGGTCGATATCGAGACCGGTTTCATAAAGCTGCTCGGCTGGTGGATGGCCGACGATTGCGGCCGCGTCGTCAACCCGCTGATGGTCGACGAACAGATCCGCGGCGGCATCATCCAGGGTATCGGCAACACGCTCTACGAACACTGCCAGTACGACGAGAACGGCCAGCTGATGAACGCAAGCCTCGCCGATTACCTGCTGCCGATGGCCGGCGAGATGCCCGATATCAAGATCGCCCATGTCGAAACCCCGCTGACCAACACGGAACTCGGCGCCAACGGCATCGGCGAATCCGGCACGATCGGCGCGATCGCGGTCCTGTGGTGCGCGGTAAACGACGCGCTCCGGCCTTTAGGGGCGCAGGTAACGAAACAGCCCTTCACGCCGGAACATATTCTCGATGTGATTGCGCGGGCGGGACGGGGCTGAGTTCTCAGGGCTTCCGGGTCTGACCCGGGGCCGTTATTCCTCCGGCTCGATGGTGAACATCAGCGGGTGGCCCGCTTCCTTCGCCATGTCAGTGGCTTCGTTGGCCTTGGATTCGGCGACGTCGCGCGGGTAGACCGAGACGACCGCATTCCCCTGCTGATGGGCGGCCATCATGATCAGGTAGGCTTCATCGTCGGACATCCGGAAGACGGTTTTCAGCACCTTGACGACGAATTCGCGCGGGGTGAAGTCGTCATTTTCCAGCATCACCTTGTACAGGCGCGGGCGCTGGGTTTTCGGTTTTGTGTCGGTGATCGTGTTTGTATCGTTATCGCTCATGATATTACCGATGGAGTCAGGCTTCCTTCACAAAGGGATACGTTTGCATGACCGGGTCTGGACGTCCAGCACACGGTACGTGCCGAAAATCCTGACGTGATCAGTCCGCCGCGGCGAGCGCGTCGCTGATCACGGTCAGGCCTGTCAGCGCGATGGGCAGGCCGTTCCAGGGCGCAGTCTGGATGGCGGCTTCGGCCACCTGGTCTTTGGTCAGCCCCTGGTTCAGGGCGGAGACGGCGAACTTGCGCAGGGAATCGTGCAGGCTCGCCGAGGTGAATCCGGCAATCGCGCAGATCATGCGTTGGCGGAGATCCAGCCCGGGCCGCACCCAGAGCTGGCCGTAGCCGTGGCGGATGGCGCCCTGATACAGCGAAAACGTGACCGGGTTGTCGGGCGAGGCGTAGCCGCCGGCCTGGCGCGGCCCGTGCAGTTTTTCCATGACGGCGTTGCCGTCGGCATCCATCTGCTCGACGGTGCGTTCGTCCACCGGGTCTTCCGGCAGGTCGATGCCGCGGGCCGCGAATACCCGCCCGGCGATTTCCAGCGCTTCCTCGGTACGGGGCACGCCGGAATACAGCGCAGACTGGATGAAAACCTCGAGGATGGCGCGGGGTTCCAGCCCGGCATCCAGTGCCGCGCCGACCATGCGCTCGGTCGCCTTGCCCGCACCGCGGAAACACAGCGCCGTCAGGGCGGGGATCATCCGGTCGGCTTTCGCCAGGATATCGCGCCCGCCGATATCGTTGTGAAAATACTCGTCCACATAGGCGCGGTAGCCCGGCGCCTTCAGGGCCGGGTCGGTATCCGGCTGGCCGAGTGCCCGCCTGTGGGCGGCACCCGCATCGCGACTGGCATTTCTGTCCATGGTGTTCTCCCGGTTGCGCTTCTTCCGATCTAGGCCTGCTTCAGCACGCCGCTCCGTTTCGCCCAGATCAGCAGCGCGAGCATCGCGGCCAGCATGATCGCGGCGCTGAGGGCGAGCGAGACATGTATCCCCATCAGCCCGCCGCCGAAACCGACGGTAAAGCCGCTGAATGTCCGGCAGCCCAGGGATCCGACATTGAACACGCCGATCGCGCGGCCGCGGATTTCCGGCGGCGAATGCAACTGCGCGAGGGTGCGGGTCATCGAATTGAACGACAGGTCCAGGAAACCGGCACAGACCAGCAGGGCGAAAGACAGTATATAGACCGGCGATACCGCGAAGCCGAATATCGCCACAGCCCACAGGAGGCCGAGAATAAACGAGGTGCGCGTCTTGGCCGGCATCATCGAGCGGGCTTCCAGCACGATACCCGCCGTCAGCGCGCCCAGGGCATTGGCGGCGAGCAGGAGGCTGTAATACATCCCGTCGCCGCCATAGCCGAGGTCGCGGGCGAATTCCGGCATTTGCGGCTCATGCGCATTGCCGACGAAGGTCGCGGCAAGGCCCGCCAGCGCCGACATGGCGAATACCACGGGAATGCCGGAAATCTGCCGGATGGTGTCGAACAGGTCGCGGAAGCTGGTCATGGCGGTCGCCGCAGGCTGGCGGTCGGTGTTTACCTGCTTCGGGTTCCGGATCAGCCAAAGGGTCAGCGGCACATAGATCAGGATGTTCAGGAAAATGCCGATGGTCGGCCCGACGACCAGCAGAAGAGCGCCGCCGACGGCGGGGCCGAGCAACAGGCCGAGGGTGCGCGATGTCGCAAGCAGCCGGATCGCGCTCTGAAGCTGGCGGCCGCCGACGACGTCGTGGATCAGGACCTGGCCCGCCGGCGCCCAGAGAACCCCGGCGAACCCGTGCACGATCAGCAGGATGACCGCGTGCCATTTCTCCAGGCTGTCGGTGGCGAACAGGATGCCCCAGCCGAACGAGACCAGCATGAACAGCCCCATCCCGATCTGGATGATGCGTCGCGGATCAAAGCGGTCGGCAAGCGCGCCGGCCCAGATCGAGCCGATCAGGAACGGCACCCAGTGGGCGATGACTGCGAATCCCGCAAGCGACGGCGACTCGAATTTCTCGAAGATGATCCAGTAGCTGATGACGTGTTCGATACTGTCGGCCATCATCGCCAGCGCCGCACCGCCGAGATACATGCGCGATGCGGGATAGCGCAGGGCGGCGTAGGAACGGGTATCCGGTGTCGACGGTTGTTGGGGATCGGCGGTGGTCATTCGGAGTGCGTATCCTCTGGCAGGGCGGGACCGCCTTGGCCGTAAATGAGTTACAGCCGACAGCAGGTGCCGACTGCGAAAAATGCCATCGCCTTCTTTCTACCGCGCGGCGATCTCCGCCGGAATGCATATTATTGCGACCCTGACCGTGCATTGCTGCAGGGTCGCGCACGCGATCAGCCGGTAAATCCCACGAAAATCCGCAGGCAGGCCTCAGGAAGGCTCGAAATCGATGACCCAGAGTGTCTTTACGATCGGCCCGAGGATCGCCTGAACCTCTTTATGGGCCGGGTGGGGGCCGTAATCGGCGAGGACGCCCTTGTCGCGCATGACGACGATGACCGCGTGCGTGAAGTCGCCGGCGCGGCCCGAAAAATCCTTGCCCGAAACGATACTTTCGATGCCGTCGATCTTGCCTTTCAGCGCCTCGACTTCCTTCAGGGCGGCCGCTTTTGCGTCTTCGGCGACGCCGTCGTTGAATTCGAGCATGACGATATGCTGAACGGTCATGGATCACTCTCCCTCTGTTTCCAGGCGCCATCGTGCATGGTTCGTGTCTTCGGAACAAGTGGTGCGGTCACGATGACTCCCTCCGAAATCCCGATGGTCGTATTACTCGCATGGGTTGCTGTTATAACGGACTGCAACCCGCAGAAAACCGCGAAATTTTGGGGTGAAATATTTGTACGATTGCTGAATTACGGTTGACTGCATTTATCTCTGATGGAATGAACATTCAGGTAAAGGGTAGGTAAAAAATGCTTTCTGCGGGCCTGACCATTGGAGCTTTTTTTAATAGTCAGTAAGTAAACATTGGGGCGTGAGTAATGAGTAATGTAAAGCGGGTTCTGGTAATGGCAGCCGCGGCCGCGACACTGGGGGTTACGGTACAGAGCGCTACAGCATTCCAGTTGGCCGGCCGATGGCCGGGGGCGCAGGGCGATGCGACGACGCTGACATGGAGCATTCTTCCCGACGGCACGCCGATCGCCGGTTTCAATGGCGAGCCGAGTTCCCCGAGCAATCTTGTTTCCCAGTTCCGGGCCTTTTACGGAGAAGCGAACGATCCGGGCGATACCGATTACACGGACGAAGCCTGGTTCGGGCAAATGAAGTCCTCTTTCGATCGCTGGTCTTCCGTTTCCGGTCTCACCCTGACCTATCAGGCGAATGACGACGGTGCCTCGTTCATTGGCAGCGCGGGCAGCGCGACGCGCGGGGACATGCGTATCGGCGGTCATGCGATCGACGGATCGGGCGGCGTCCTTGCCTATAATTTCCTGCCGGCCTCCGGCGGTGACGGCGTTATCGATACGGCGGGTGATTCGTATCTCAACCAGATCAACGACTCCCGGAAACTCCGCAACGTCGTCACGCATGAGGTCGGCCACGGTCTCGGGCTTCTCCACACGACGGGGATCGCGGACAACCTGATGAATGCGACCACGCCTGTGAATCCGACCTTCGACGGCCCGCAGCTCGACGATATTCTCGGTATCCAGCGTCTGTACGGCGACGCGAATGAGAAGGGCGCAGGGAACGATACGACCGCGACAGCAACGAATCTCGGCGCGCTTGCCGGCGGTACGCCGATTGTAATCGGCGCGGATGCGGTCGATCAGGCAGTCGGCCGCTATGAAACCGATTTCGTCAGCATCGACGGCATCGGCGACACGGATGTTTTCATGTTTACCATCGGCGCGGACGGCATGTTCTCCGCCCTGCTGGATCCTCTCGGACCGACCCAGCGCTTTGGCAGCAGCGGCGATTCAACCTTGTATGACTACTCGGCATTCAACGATCTGTCGCTGGAACTCCTCGACGCGGGCGGCGGGCTCCTTGCGAGCATCGATGCCGGTATAGAAGGCGTCTCCGAGGAACTGTCCGATATCGCGCTGCTCGCCGGGGATTACTTTATCCGCATCGGCGGTGGCAGCGATGCCGCGCAGTTCTACGGCCTGTCGCTCGCCTTCGCAGAGGCAGAAACCCCATCGGTCGGCGTACCGGCACCCGGCATGGCGGTCCTGTTCCTGATGGCGGTCGGTGCGATCGGCCTGCAACGCCGCAGAGCATAGAAACCCTTTCGCCGGCGGATTGCTGCAGTGAAAATATCGGGCCGGCGGGAGAAATTCCCGCCGGTTTTTTTTTGCTTGATATAGTCAGTATTATGCGCATAATGCTGATCAATTAATTCGCATAAAGGGATGGAATGCCATGACACAGAATCCGATTATCGTTGCCGGCGGCGGCCTTGGGGGGCTCGGCGCGGCGCTCGGTCTTGCCAGGAAAGGCAAGAAAGTCGTGGTGCTTGAAAAGGCGGCTGAGCTCGGCGAAATCGGGGCGGGTATCCAGCTCGGGCCGAATGCCTTTCATTCCTTCGATTATCTCGGCGTCGGCAAGGGCGCGCGCGAACAGGCGGTCTATATCGAACATCTGCGGTTCATGGATGCGATCACCGCCGAAGAGGTCGCCCGTATGCCGCTTGACGAGAAATTCCGCACCCGTTTCGGCAATCCCTATGCGGTGGTGCACCGCGCCGACCTGCACAAGGAACTGGTCAAGGCGTGCGAGGAACTGGACCTGATCGAGCTGCGCGTGAACAGCGAGGTCGTCGGCTACGATCAGGACGGCTCGTCCGTCACGGCGCATCTCTCGTCGGGCGACAAGGTCACCGGCGAATTGCTGGTCGGCGCCGACGGGCTGCATTCCGCCGTGCGGGCCAAGCTGGTCGGCGACGGGCCGCCCCGGGTTGTGGGCGATTCCACCTACCGGTCGGTCATTCCCGTCGATCAGATGCCGGAGGAATTGCGCTGGAATGCGGCGACGCTGTGGATGGGACCGAAATGCCATCTTGTCCACTATCCGCTGTCGGGCTGGAAGGTGTTCAACCTGGTTCTGACGAAATGCAACGACGCGACCGAGGTCGTCGCTGGCAAACCGCTGAGCCATGACGAGGTTCGCGCCAATTTCGATCATATTCACGATATACCGCGCCAGCTGATCGATATCGGCCAGAACTGGAAGGTCTGGGTACTGTGCGACCGGGTCCCGACCGAAAACTGGGTCGACGGGCGCGCCGTGCTGCTCGGCGATGCCGCGCACCCGACGCTGCAATATTATGCGCAGGGCGCCTGCATGGCGCTTGAAGATGCGGTCTGCCTGTCGGAAGTGATCGGCAGCTATCCGGACAATCTCGATGAAGGGCTGAAGGTTTATACCGACAACCGCGTCGTGCGCACCGCGCGTATCCAGATCGGCTCGCACCAGCTCGGCGACAACTGGTTCCATGTCGACGGCGTGCACCGGAAGCTCCGCAACGAGATCATGGGCAAGATGACGGCCGAGGATTACTACTATCAGCTCCAGTGGCTCTACGGTCACAAAGCCTCCGACCTGGCGGCCTAATGGTGGAGGTCGCGGAAGCCCTGCTGCCGGAGTCGGGCGCCGACGGGACGGCAGAGAGCTATATTCTCGACAACCTGCGGGCCGCCCCCGGCCATCTGATGCGCCGCTGCCAGCAGATTGCGGTGTCGGTGTTCCTGGATGAATGCCGGGCCTTCGACCTGACCCCGCTGCAATTTGCCGTGCTGACGGCGCTGCTGAAGGGCGGGCCGGAAGACCAGGTGCATCTCGGCGGTGCGCTGGCCCTCGACCGCACGACCATCGGCGTGGTGGTCAAGAACCTCGAAGAACGCGGGCTGGCGACGCGCACGGTGTCAGAAAAGGACCGACGATCGAAACCGGTCTCGATCACCGAAGCGGGGAAGGCGCTGGTCCACGATGCCATCGGCGCCGCCGAAGCCGCCCAGGACCGGATGCTCGCCCCGCTGACGGCGGCCGAACGCAAACAGTTCATCCGCCTGCTGCAGAAAATGGCCGACGGCAATAACAGCGAGAGCCGAGCGCCGCTGCGGCGTTAGATTTTCCCCAGCGCCTTCAGCACGACTTCCGGCGTGATCGGCTGTTCCTTCACGCGGCCTGACGTCAGCGCTTTGATGGCGTCGTTGACGGCGTTCATCATCACGCCCGGTGCGGCGCCGGTGCCGGATTCGCCGGCCCCCTTGGCGCCAAGCTCGGATTCGCTGGTCGGGGTCTCCACATGGCCGACCTCGATATCGGGCATCTCGAACGCCATCGGGGTCACGTAATCGGCCATGGTGCCGTTCTGCAACTGACCCGCATCGTCATAGATGCAGTGCTCGTACAGCGCGCCGCCCAGGCCCTGGACGCAGCCGCCGCGGATCTGTTCGTCGGCAAGCTGCGGGTTGATGATGCGGCCGCAATCCTCGACCACCCAGTGTTTCAGGTGCTTGATCCAGCCGGTATCGACATCGACCTCGACATAGGCGCCGTGAATGCCGTTGGTGTAGATATACGGTGAATCCTGCAGCCGGTAGCGCCGGGTGTGGGACAGCACGGGCTGGTAATCGTTGGGCAGTTCGCCGAGCTGGAAATGACCGATGCGGCCGATCTCCGACAGCGGAATACGGGCTTCGGACGACCCGAAATCGACCACGTTGCCGTCGACGATATCGAGCTCCTCGGCATCCTTCTGCAACAGGATACCGGCCATGTGCAGGATTTCGCGCCGCAGGTCGAGGGCGGCCTGATAGGTCGCCTCGCCGCCGATGGCGGTCGCCCGCGATGCATAGGTGCCGCCGCCATAGGGCGTGGCGTCCGTGTCGCCCGAAATCGCGCGGACCATGTCGGTCGAGCAGCCGATGGCCGCCGCCGCGATCTGTTCCATGACGGTATCGACGCCCTGTCCCTGGTCGGTGACGCCGAGAGAGACGATCACGCCGCCGGAGGGTTCCAGTTTCACCGTGGTCGCGTCCTGCGCGGCGATGCGCGCGCCGCCGGCGCCGTAATAGCCGACGGGGCTCGGTGCTGTGCCCTTGATGAACCCGGCGACGCCGATGCCGCGATAGATACCCTTCTTGCGCAGCTCCGCCTGTTCGGCGCGGAGATCGTCGTAGTTCATCAGCGTGCGCAGCTTTTCGAGGCAGGCCTGATGCGACAGGTCCTTCATGGGCAGGCCGGAGCCGATAATCCGCGGATAGGAATCGTCCTCCATGACGTTCTTGCGCCGGATATCGAACGGATCGAGACCGGTCACATCTGCTGCCCAGTCCATCATGTATTCGGCAACCGATATGCCGATGGGGTGGCCGACGGCGCGGTACTGCGATGTCGGCACGGCGTTCAGGTACACCACAGTCGCCTTGGCGCGGTAGTTCGGGTGCTTGTACGGCCCGAAGCTGATGTGAAGAATCTGGTTGGCTTCGAACACCGACGTGCGCGGGTATTGCGAATAGGCGCCGACGCCCGAAAGATCGTCGATTTCCGCGGCGACCAGCGTGCCGTCATTCATGATGCCGATTTTGGCCTTGACCCGGTTCTCGCGGGCATGAATGTCGGATACGAAGGATTCCAGCCGGTCGGCCACGAACTTCACGGGCCGGGCAAGCTTGATCGCCGCTGCGGTCGCCGCAATCTCGTCGCCGAAAGTGTGGATTTTGAGGCCGAAGGAGCCGCCGACGTCAGGCGCGACGATGCGCACCTTGTGTTCCGGCACGCCCAGCGTCCGGGCGAACACGGTTTCGATCATGTGCGGGCACTGGCTGGATGTGTGGATCGTCAGTTTTTCGGTGCCGGGATCGTATTCCGACAGCACGATACGGGGTTCCAGGCTGACCGCCGTGTGACGGCCGAATTCGAAAGTTTCTTCCAGAACGTGGTCGGCTTCGGCGAAGGCCTTCTCGACGTCGCCCGTGCCGATAACCTTTTCCCAGGCGATGTTGTCGCCGAGATTGGGATGGATGACGGGGCTGCCGGGCTCGATCGCCTTTTCCTTGCGGATGACGACCGGCAGTTCCTCGTATTCGACCATTACCATCTCGCCGGCGTCTTCCGCCTGGGCGCGGGTTTCGGCAACGACCATCACCACGGGCTCGCCGTGCCAGCAGGCGCGGTCGACGGCCATCGGGTATTGCGGCTCGGCCTTCATGTTGTCGAAGACCTTCAGCGTGCCGACCCACGGGCCTGTGCATATCTCGGCAAGCTCGGCGCCGGTCATGACCAGCTTGACGCCGGGTGCGGCCTTGGCGGCCGCCGTGTCGATGTTCAGAATCTTCGCATGCGCATAGGGGCTGCGCACGAAGGCGGCGTGCAGCGTCCGCGGCGGCGTGATGTCGTCGGTGTAGCGTCCGCGTCCGGCGACTGCGCGCATGGCGCGCGAACGGGGAAGGGTGCGCCCGATATAGGAATTCGGACGGTCGTAAGGGTGAATGAAGCCCATGAATCTAGCCTTTTAGTCGCGTGTTATTGACGCTCTCGATCGCATCGACGATCGCGTGATAGCCCGTGCAGCGGCAGTAATTGCCGGACATGAACTCGCGGATATCCTCGCGGCTCATATCGGATTTCTGCGCCAGCAGTTCGGCGGCGGTCATCAGCATGCCCGGCGTGCAGAAGCCGCATTGCAGGGCGTTGCGTTCGACGAACTTGTCCTGAAGGTCGGAAATCTCGCCGGTATCGGTCAGCCCTTCGATGGTGACGACCTCGGCCCCTTCGGCCTGGGCCGCCAGCATCAGGCAGCCGCGCACGACATCGCCGTCAACGCGCACCGAACAGGCGCCGCAGACACCGTGTTCGCAGCCGAGATGGGATCCCGTGAAGCCGAGCTCGGTGCGGACGAAATCCACGAGATGCATCCGCACCGGGATCGTCTTGGTCACGTTCTCGCCGTTTACCGTCATGTTGACGGTGACCATTTCCTCGCTCATGCGGCACCTCCTGCGCGGGCGACGGCCGCATCCATGGCGCGCCCGGTCAGCACCTTCTGCAGGTGCAGTTTCATGGCGGCGCTGCCATGCAGGTTCGTCATCGGTTCGAGATCGGATTCAAGCGCCGCGCTCACCGCTTCCCTTGTCTCGTCCGACCAGGTCTTGCCGTTCAGCGCTGCGATAGCGTTCGTGCCGATGGTCGGCTTGTCCTCGCTGGCGAAGTAGACCAGCCGCATGTCGTTGACCGTGTTGCCCGATACGCTGCCATAGGCGGCGATGCCGGCAATCGCGAAATCGCCGTGACGGCGCGCGAGTTCGAGGAAGACCGATACCTTGTCCGCCTTTTGCGACGGGATGCGGATCTCGACCAGAAGCTCGTTCTCGGCCCGCGCGGTTTCGTAGAGGCCGTGGAAAAACTCTTCCGCCGGGATTTCGCGCTTGCCGCCGGTTCCCTGAACGACAAGCGTCGCCCCGAGGGCGAGAATACAGGCCGGCATTTCGGCGGCCGGATCGGCGAGCGCCACGCTGCCGCCGATGGTGCCCCGGTTGCGGATCGCGACATGGGCGACATGCGGCATCGCTTCGGCGATCAGCGGCAGGTGCTCCGCGACGATGTCCGAGTTCATCACTTCGACATGGCGGGTCAGCGCGCCGATGCACACCGTATCGCCGTCAAGCGAGATGCCTTTCAGTTCGTCCAGCCCGTTGATGTCGATGAGCATTTCCGGCTGCGACAGACGCATGTTCAGCGTCGGCATCAGGCTTTGGCCACCGGCGAGGATACGTCCGTCCTCGCCATGTTTGTCGAGCAGTTCAAGCGCGTGATCCAAGCTTGTTGCCCGTGTATATGAAAACTTTGGCGCCTTCACGGCCTCTCCTGTCTTGCTGTTCGGTATGATTTCAAGGTTGGTGAATGTCCCACCTCGACCGACGGAGTTCAAGGGGCGAAAACGCATAGGGGGTGCCTTGATCCGCTATGCCGCGGGGTGAGACAATCGGGCAGGTAGATACAGCATATTAATTGAAACGACGGGGCACGCGACGTGGAACTGAAAAAGCACAATCGATACGACTATTCGCCGATTACCGAACGGGCCGATTACGACTGGCCGGAGGGCAAGCGCCTCGCCGTCTATTTCGGCCTCAATATCGAGCATTTCAGTTTCGGCGAGGGCCTGGGCCATACGCCGACCAATCCCGGCACCCAGCCGGATGTCCGGAATTTCTCCTGGCGGGATTACGGCCTGCGGGTCGGTATCTGGCGCATCTTCGATCTGTTCGATTCCCTTGGCCTGCCGATGTGTCACCTGATGAACACGTCGATCTACGATTATGCGCCGCAGATACCGGCGAAAATCCGCGAGCGCGGCGACGAGTTCGTCGGCCACGGCGTCACCAATTCGGAAGAGCAGGGCGCCTATTCCGAGGCAGAGGAGGGCGCGCTGATCGCGCAGGCAACCGATGCCTTTCGCGATCATGAGGGCGACGGGCCCGGCGGCTGGATGGGGCCATGGATATCGGAAAGCGCCCATACGCCGGACCTGCTGGCCGAGAACGGCTACCGGTATATCATGGACTGGTCGGCGGACGATCAGCCGTTCTGGATGCGCACGCGGGCGGGCAGGCTGCTGTCGATCCCGTATCACATTGAAATCAACGATTCCCCGGCGCAGCTGTCCCGCCGCCATACGTCGGACGACTTTACCCGCATGGTCACCGCGCATTTCGACGAACAGATGCGCCAGTCGGCCAACCAGCCGCTGGTCTTCAGCCTCGCCCTGCACACTTTCGTGGTAGGGCAGCCCTACAGGCTGGCGGGGCTGCGCGATATTCTGACCCATATCGTGAACCACCCGGATGCCGATCGTATCTGGTTCACCCGGCCGCGCGACATTTTCGACCATGTTTCCGCCCTTCCGGCGGGGACCGTGCCGGGAAGCTAGGCCCTGCCGTCACTGTCTGGACGGCCCCGATCTTCGCCGAATACCGGGCAATACGCACGGAACGCGCCCGGTATCAGGTTTTTTGCGTCAATCCGGCCCGATATTAGGCACCTGTAAACGGGTTCATGGGAAAACACGCCTGTGTGACCGAGCAGGGAGATGTCAGGGTGCAGCTTCGTAAATCCGCGTTAACGATTGGAACAATTGCCTTTATGGCATTCAGCACGTCCGGCGCGATTGCCGCCGGTGCGCCCGCAAAGAAGGAAAAGGCGCCCGAACTGCCGCCGGCCAAGGTCGAGGATATCCATATCGGCGGCGTCTGGGCGCGGGCCGCGCGCAAGGGCGAGAAAACCCATATTTTCCTGACGATCGAAAACAAGGGCGATGTGCCTGCCGTCCTGCGCGGCGGATCCGCGGATGTCGCAAGGTTCAGCCAGCTCGTGAAGTTCTCGATGCTCGGCGCGTATCTGCGCACCGAGATGGTCGGCCCGGTGCCGGTCGCGCCGAAGGAAAAATACACCTTCGAGCCGGGCGTCGTCGGGATCGAACTCCGCGAACTCAAAAAGGAAATCAAACGCGGCGACACTTTGCCTGTGACGCTCGCATTTACCGGCGGCGTGGAAATCGACGTCGAGGTGGAGGTCGATTCCCGCACGGCCGTCCGCTATCCCCCGCCGGGCGAATTGCCGCCCGCCAAGGCGAAGGCGCACTGATCCCGGCTTTCCGGTCTTTCCTGTCCCGCCCGTTGCCCTTCGCCATGCGGCTGTCCTAAACTTCGCCCTGTGCGAAGGAAGGATAGCGGAATGCCAAAGGTACTGACCGAAGACCAGATACAGTTTTACCGCGACAAGGGATATCTCGCCCCGCTGGACGGAATAGATCCGGCGACGGCGGCGGCGATGCTCGACGATCTCGACGCCTTCGCGGCGGCCCAGGGCATGTCGGCGGGCAACCTGAACATGAAGGGCCATCTCTGTTTCCGGCGGTCCTACGACATCACCTTCGACGACCGTATTCTGGACGTCGTCGAAGACCTGATCGGACCGAATATCCTGACCTTCGCGTCGCGGTTCTGGATGAAAAAAAGCCGCGACGGCAGCTATGTCTCCTGGCATCAGGATTCCGCCTATTTCGGCCTCGATCCGCATGAGCTGGTGACCGTCTGGCTGGCGCTGACCGACGCGACGCCGGAAATGGGCTGCATGAAGGTCATACCCGGCTCGCACCGCGGCAAGGCCTACAGCCACGACGAGACGTTCCATGAAAAGAACCTGCTCGCGCGCGGGCAGGCGATCAGGGAAATCGACGATCCCGATTTCGAATACATGGCGCTGAAGGCGGGGCAGTTTTCCTGTCATCACGAGCGCATCGTCCATGGCTCGGACGCGAACGACACGGACGGCGACCGCATCGGTCTCGGCATCTTCTTCATCCCGACCCATGTGAAATCGACCATCGGGCGGCGCACCGCATGCCTTGTGCGCGGCGTCGACGAATACGGCTACTGGGACGCCGACCCCGAACCGCAGGGCCGCTTCGACGACGACATCATCGATCACATCCGCACCGCCAGCCAGCGCTACGTCGATCCGCAATACGTCCAGGAAGCGGAAGCCTGAAAACCCCAACACGGGAATAGATAGAGCATGGGACAATACGCACTCGGACAATCGGTGCCGCGGTCGGAAGACCCCCGCCTGCTGCGGGGCCGCGGCCGCTTCGCGGACGATCGCTCCCTGCCGGGGATGGCGCATGGCTATGTCCTGCGCTCGCCCCATGCCCATGCGAGAATTAAAGGCATCGACGTCGCGGCGGCGAAGGCTGCCCCCGGGGTGATTGCCGTGTTTACCGGGGCGGATTGGCAGGCGCTCGGCTGGGGCGACGTGCCGGGCGATCCGCCGCGCAAGCTGCGCGACGGCTCCACCGCCTATGCGCCGCCGTTTCCGGCGCTGGTATCGGACCGGGTGCGCTGCGTCGGCGACTGCGTCGCGTTCGTCGTGGCCGAAAGCCGCGCGCTGGCGCAGGACGCCGCCGAACTGATCGTGGTCGATTACGAACCGCTGCCCTCGATAACGGATACGGAGACCGCGCCTTCGGGCAAGGCGCCGCTGGTGTGGGACGACGCGGCGGACAATATCGCCTTCGTGCACCAGGTCGGCGACAAGGCGGCCGCCGATGCGGCGTTCGACGCGGCCGATCACGTGGTATCGAAAAAGTTCGTCATCAACCGCGTCGCTCCGGCGGCCATAGAGCCGCGCGCCGCGCTCGCGAGCTACGACGCGGCGGATGACCGCTATACGATCTACACGACGCTGCAGCATGCGAACCCGTATCGCACCAGCCTGGCGACCAAGGTGATCGGCGTGCCGGAGAGCAAGATCCGCGTGGTGTCCGGCGACATCGGCGGCAGCTACGGCATGAAATCGTCAATCTATAACGAGAACGTGCTGGTGCTGTGGGCCTCGAAGGTGACGGGCCGCCCGGTGAAATGGACATCCGACCGGACCGAGGCTTTCCAGTCGGATACTCAGGGGCGCGACAACGTCACTGTCGGCGAACTGGCGCTCGACAAGGACGGGAAGTTCCTCGGCATGCGGGTGAAGACCGTCGGCAATATCGGCGCCTATGTCACCCAGGCGGCGGGCGGGCCGCTGACGATCAATCTCGGCACGCTTGCGGGCGTGTACACGACGCCCGCGATCCATGTGGATGTCACCGCCGTGTTCACCCATACCACCATTACCCGGCCCTATCGCGGGGCGGGACGGCCCGAAGCCGCCTTCGTGATCGAGCGGCTGGTGGATATTGCCGCCGACGAGCTCGGCATCGATCCGGTGGAGCTCCGCCGCCGCAACACGATCCCGGCGAACGCGATGCCGTTCCAGACCGGGCTGACCTTCAAATACGATTGCGGCGCGTTCGAGGAGAACATGGACATGGCGCTCGGCATGGCGGATTACGCCGGGTTCGAGGCACGCCGCCGGGAGGCCGCGTCGCGCGGCAAGCTGCGCGGGATCGGCATATCCAACACCATCGAACGGGCCGCCGCCGCCGGGTTCGAAGGCGGCGAGATCCGGTTCGACCGCTCCGGCACGGCGACGGTCCTGTCGGGGGCGACCAATCACGGCCAGGGGCATGAAACCGTGTTCAAGCAGCTTGTCTGCGACCGGCTGGGCCTTGCCTTCGACGATGTGCATTACGGCCAGGGCGACACGGATATCGTGCCGTTCGGGCAGGGCACCGGCGGCTCCCGCTCGGCGACCATCGGCGGCTCGGCGCTGCTGATGGCGTCCGACAAGATTATCGACAAGGCGCGCCAGATCGCCGCGCACCTGATGGAAGCGGCGGTGGACGATATCGAATTCAGCGAGGGCGTGTTCGCGATCGCCGGGACCGACCGCCAGGTGACGATTGTCGAGGTCGCAAAGGCGGCGGCCAATCCCGCCAGCCTGCCGGCGGGCATGGAACCCGGACTGACGGCGCAGGCGGTCTATACGGCGACCGAACAGAACTATCCCAATGGCTGTCACGTGGTCGAGGTGGAGATCGACCGCGAGACCGGCGTGGTCGATGTCGTCGGCTACAACGTGGTCGACGATGTCGGCACGATCATGAACCCGATGCTCCTCAAGGGGCAGATCCATGGCGGCGTCGGGCAGGGGCTCGGCCAGGCGCTGATGGAAGACATGCGCTACGACCCCGAGAGCGGCCAGAACGTGACGTCATCCTTCATGGATTATTGCCTGCCGCGCGCCGACGACTTCCCGATGATCGAGGTCAAAAGCAACGGCGTGCCGACGAAAACCAACCCGCTCGGCGTCAAGGGTGCGGGCGAGGCGGGTGCTGTCGGCGCGCTCCCGGCGGTGACCAACGCGGTGATCGACGCGCTATCGGAATTCGGCGTCACCCATATCGAGATGCCGGCAACGCCGGAGCGTGTCTGGCGGGTGATGCGGGGGTAGGCGTCTGTGATCAGGCGTTGTCTGCGCGTTTCCGCCGCCGCGCCAGCCCGATGGTGGCCATGCCGACGGCGAATATCGCGCTTATGGCCGGCTCCGATACTTCCGATGTTTCGGACACGATGGTGAAGTTGTTGAACGTGCCGCCCTCGCCGATGGTGCCGAACTGGTAGGCGAATCCGACCAGCTCCGCGTTTTCGTATTCCTCTACCGTCACGATAACGAAATCGATCAGATTGATATCGAGAGTCTCCGGCATCAGGTCGGACGCGCTCAGGGCGCCGCCGATCATCGTGCCGTCCACGTCGATGAAGGTCAGGCCGAAATTGATGGCGTCGATGGCGGCGCCGTCACCGATCGTCGAGCCGCCGCTGAATGTCGATCCGGGCTGCCAGCCATTGACCGAGAAGAAATCGAACGTGGTGCCGCCCGGCAGCAGGTTGAGCAGTTCGGCGGGCGTGCGGGTGACGTCGTTTTCCTGCTCTGCGATAAGGGTCGGGCTTATATAGGTATTGGTGTCGGGCGGGGTAACGGGTAGCCCTGGAATAGCCGGGTTTGCGAATCCGCCGGTGAATTCGGTGCCGAGCTCTTGTCCGCTGCCGCCATCGGCCGGGCTTGCGAACTCTGTGTTGATCCTTGCAGCCGTCGGGTCGTAGCTGAATGTGGACGTGAAATTCAGCCCCACGAAGGATGAGAAGATATTCGGGCCGACGGTCAGCGAATCCGGGGCGTCGGTGAACGCACCGTTGACCGTGATGCTGACGGGTGCGGCAGAGGCGGGGCCCTGGACCATGATGCCGGAGGCGATGACGATGGCTGTAAGGGCGGCGATGGGGGATGAAATCTTCACGTCTGTTCTCATGTTTCCCGGCGGTCTTGATGGCCGCCTAGGGTACTTTTTCTTCTGCAACACACTGAAACACATCAGTGCGGCCAAGCTAGAGAGAAACGATTGCGACCGCCACCCCGATTTATGGTTAACGCTTGATTAATTGTCGGCCGCGGCGGGTCTGGGGTATCTGGACGATGCGCGACCGCCCGACGTCGGGATGTCTAACCGATTTTGCGCCCATCATGTACAGTGATGGAAAACCACAACAAGGGATCACCGCCATGCCGCTTTCCATGTATCAGGCCTCCGTGCCGCTGTTCACGCAGACGCTGTCGGGAATGTCGACCGTTCTGGACAGGGGCGCAGCGCATTACGCCGACAAGCAATGGGATATCGCGGGCCTTGTATCGATGCGCCTCGCCCCGGACATGATGACCCTGGCCGAGCAGGTGCAAATGGCATGCCACCATTCCGTTGTCGCCGTATCGCGCTTCGCCGATATCGACCAACCGGAGCTCGGCGCCACCGACACCGACATATCAGCCATGAAGGCGCGCATCGCCGCGTCGCTTGCTTTCATGGCGGGGGTGAAGCCCGAGCAGATGGAGGGCAGCGAAACACGCCGTGCCGAGATACAAATCCGCGTCGGGCCGGTAGCATTCGCAGGTCAGGACCTGCTGCTGCATTTCGCGATTCCGCAGGTGCTTTTTCATGCGACGACCGCATATGACATCGTCCGCCATGCGGGAGCCGGTCTCGCCAAGATCGATTTTCTCGGAGACGCCTTCAGCCGCAAGATCGACTAGCGGCCGCACGGCCGACGAAAAAAAGCGCAACCGTTACAGAGTGTGTTTGAGCCGTTTGACGCATAGTATAACTATAGAAATCAGGGGTCACAGAAAGAGGGATTTTAATTCAAGGCCATAAGTGTGTATGGTCTTTGTTTCAGGTTAGAATCATCAGTCTCGGGTTATTATACTGACTATTGATTTGAACATGTTCCGGTCAGCGCAAATCAATGTTTCCGTAAGTGACGGGCGTAAGGAATCTTTGAGTGTGACCGGTTTTAGTATGCTTGGGTTAGGTAGGACATGTGTGCGACATCTTCTTCAGGGTTGAGGTGCGCTCCGATTCCGGTAAATGACTCGGCACGTCTGGCGGAGCTTTACCGTTTCGATATACACGATACGTCGCCTGAAGAGGCGTTCGATCGGCTGACGGCGCTGACCGCCCTCACGTTCAATACCCCGATTGCCCTGATTACCCTGGTCGACAGGGATCGCAGCTGGTTCAAGTCGCAGGTCGGTTTTCCGATAGACGAAATACCCCGGGACGCCGGATTTTGCGCGCATACGATCATGAATGAAGAAATCATGGTGGTGCCGGATGCCGCGCAGGACGTGCGCTTTGCAAATGACGAGGCTGTTGCCGGACCGGCGGCGGTCCGCTTTTATGCAGGGGCTCCGCTTGTGCTGTCCTCGGGCTTCCGTCCGGGAACGCTTTGCATGATGGATACGCGCCCGCGGCCGAGGGGCCTCTCGGAACGGGAAGCGGAAATTCTCAAGGGTTTTGCGGCTCTCGTCGTCCGGGAGATCGAATGCCGTCAGGAATTTATGAGCGAAAAGACGGGTCTCTTTGACGAATTGCAGAATGCCCAGTCGGCGAAGCAGCAGTTCCTGCATATGCTCAGCCACGAATTGCGAACACCTCTGAATGCCGTCCTCGGGTTCAGCGCGATGATTGCCGCGGCGCCTGAAGACAAGGTCGCGCAGAAATACAGGGAGTACGCGGAAGATATCGGACAGGCCGGAGACCATCTTCTCGACCTCGTCGACGGCATGCTGGACTGGACGCGCCTCGAACGCGGTGAACTCGGAATAGAGGAGAAAGTTGCGCCTGTATCGGAACTCCTGGAAATGGCGATCGGTCTCCTTCCGTCGGCCGGGGAGCGGGTAGCCGTGCCACCGATGGAGCACCTGCCGAAACTCCGCTGCGATCCCCGGTATGTGTTGCAGGTATTTGCGCATGTCATAGACAATGCGATCAGGTTCTCGCCACAGGGTGAGCCGGTGGAGATACGCGCAGAGGTAAATGACCATGGAAATCTGGTGGTCCGCGTCTCGGATAAAGGGCCCGGCCTGAACAATACCGACCGGGCACGCGCCTTCGACCTGTTCGAGAAATTCGACCCGGCGGGCATGACTGTGACCGAAGGCATAGGTCTTGGCCTGCCGATAAGCCGCAAACTGATGGAATTTCACGGCGGAAGCATCGATTTTGACAACGATCAGGTCGATGGCTCAACCGTCGTCCTGACGTTTCCGGCGCATCGCACCGTTGTCTTAGCGCCGTCAGACAACCCCGTCTTTCGTGAACTTGGCGATCTCTTCGTCGGAATAGCCGTAGCGCTGCAGCATGTCGATGGTGTGCTCGCCATACTCGGGCGCCGCGGTAACATCGTCGACGTCATGGCGGTTGGGTGTGCGCATCAGATGTACCGGCTGTGCGACGATCTCGAAATCTCCGAGGGCTTTTGACGATACTTTTTTCGCAATGCCCGTGTGAATAACCTGCGGATCGGCGAAGACCTGGTCCAGAGTATAAATCGGTCCGCACGGGATGCGGGCCCCGTTCAGAAGCTCGATCCAGTGGGCGCTGGTCTGCGTCATCGTTACCTTTTCGATCTCTGCGATAAGCGCCGGGCGGTTTGCATAGCGGTCGTCGAAAGTGGCGAAGCGCGGATCGTCGACCAGCGCATCCAGGCCGGTTGTCTCGCAGAAACGACCCCACATTTCGGGCATCGGTGCGATATTGATAAAGCTGTCGCTGGTGCGGAACGCGCCCATCGGCGTAATGGACGGATGATGGTTGCCGGCCTGCGGCGGCACCTTTCTCTCAACCGTCCAGCTCGCCGCCTGGAAATCCAGCAGGAAGATCATTGCCTCGACCAGGGATGTCTGCACCCACTGGCCTTCGCCCGACCGTTCGCGCTCCAGCAATGCGAGCGAAATACCGTTGGCGCACAGTATGCCCGCGGTCATGTCGCTGAGGGCGGCGCCCGAACGCATCGGACCCGATCCCGGCTCGCCGGTGACCATCATGTGGCCGCCCATTCCCTGCGCGATCTGGTCGAGGCAGGGACGTTCGGCGTAGGGGCCGTCCTGGCCAAAGCCGGAAATGCTGCCGAGAATGATACGGGGATTGATCGCTTTCAGCGTTTCGTAATCGACGCCGAGGCGGTCTTTCACGCCAGGGCGCATATTTTCGACAACGACATCGGCTTTTGCCGCCATCCTGTAAAAAATTGCACGGCCTTCCTCGGACTTCAGGTCGAGGGTCATCGATTTCTTGTTGCGGTGCAGGTTCTGGAAGTCCGCGCCGCTGCGCCGGCCGAGATCGGCGCTGCCCGGCGCGCCGGGTGTTTCGATCTTGACCACGTCGGCGCCCCAGTCGGCGAGCTGGCGCACCGCGGTCGGCCCGGAGCGTGCCCGGGTAAGATCGAGCACGGTGATGTGCGAGAGAACTTGCGCTTTGGCGGCGTCGGTCATCGGAAAGCTTCCTCGTTGGCAATATGTGATTCCAAGGTTTATCGGATAAACAATAGAACATGAACGATTTGTTGCGCGCGACGCCGAATTTCCCCGATCCGCGAGGCTTCCTGTAATGCGGGAGCCGGCGGCGCGGGACGCCTATTCTTGGAGAATTCAGGGGCCGGTCTACGGAACGGCCTTTTTTACCGGCAATCTTTACCCGATAAGCCACGTCGTGGTGCCGCTCTGGGCAGCGATAGAGCTGGATGCGTCGCTGCTGATGGTCGGCATCATCATTGCCAGCCGTCAGTTGCTGCCCGTCACCATGTCTATCCACGGCGGCGCCCTGCTGGACCGTTTCGGCCCGCGCCGGGTGATCATGGTTCTGGGCGTGCTGGGCGCGCTTTCCACCGCGATGGTGCCGTTTTTTCCGTTTGTCTGGGCGACGATCCTGTTTCAGATCATCATCGGGTTTTGCGAGACGACAAACTGGATCGGCGTTCAGAGCGCGGTCGGTACGCTGATGAAGGGTAACGCTGTGTATGCCGGGCGGATGACTGCATCGGCGCGGATCGGCGGTTTTTTCGGCCCGTTGCTGGTCGGGGTCGCCTATGAGACGGGCGGCCCGGTCGGCGGGTTTCTCTGTTTCGGCGCCTGGGCGCTTTGCGGCGCGATCGGCGCGATGTTCCTGCCGCACCATGTTGACCGTGCGAAGGACGAGGCCGTTTCATCGTCATCGACCCCCGGAGGAGCACCCGCGGCTTCCCCGGCCGCAGAGCGGAAAGATGTTCTTCCCAGTCTGTCGGACTATCGCGAGGCCTTCAGGCTGTTGCTGATTCCGGCAATCGCGCTGGTGATTGCCGCGACCTTCATGCGTCAGACCGGTTCGGGCATGCAGGCCTCGTTTTACGGAATCTGGCTGAAGGATCTTGGCTATGAGGCGACCTCGATCGGATTGCTGGTCGGCATCGGCAACGGCGCCTCCGCCGTCGCCGCGCTCTGCATCGGGCCGCTGACCCGTCGAATCGCGGATTACTGGCTGCTTATCCTGGCGGTCGGGGCCGCAATTGTCGGGGTCGCGGCGACGCCGCTATTCGATGCCTGGGTGTTTCTCGCGCTGGCGATCTGCGTGCGGGGTGCCGGACAGGGACTCAATCTCCCGCTTATGATGTCGATCGCTTCCCGCTCGGTCGCACCTGGACTACAGGGGCGCGCCGCTGCATTGCGGATATCGTTCAACCGGTTCGGGGGAATGCTGTTCCCGGTGATCATGGGCGCGCTCGCGGAAGTCATCGGGCTGGAATATGCGTTTTATGCGATTGGCGGGATCGGGATACTCCTGATCTGCGGGCTGTCCGTCTGGATATTGCGCACCCGCGATCAGTTCGGCAGCTGATCTCCTCATCCACGCCCGTGGTCTGGCTGATATCGATGGAGTGTCGGTTTTCCTTGCAGTCCGGGCTCGGATATGGATTTTCCCACTTTAGGGCATTGAAATAACACTTTGAAAAATATACAAGAAGAACAGAACTAAAAGACTTCTTCGTAGTGGCACAGTTCTTGCTTTGTTGAAGTCC